>CESQ01039492.1_pt1 | contig 16564 bp, 19 predicted proteins | sample 361401 | NCBI WGS metagenome assembly CESQ01 (sample SAMEA2622119, study PRJEB7988) | marine metagenome | isolation source: saline water (ENVO:00002010), including | reverse complement strand
GAGTATTTGGATCAGTTCGGCAACGCAATGTTTGAAAACTTTGCAGACGGAAAGAAAAAAGGCAAAAGCAGACCAGGGCGTGTAAAACGTGCAGGTGCTAGTTGTGATGGTAGTGTTACAAGCCTCCGCAAAAAAGCAAAAAACTCCAGTGGTGAAAAAGCAAAAATGTATCATTGGTGTGCTAACATGAAGAGTGGCAAGAATAAATCCAAATGAACCAAAGCAAAATATGTATCCATCCGTGGAGTCATGTAAACATTAATCCCAACGGAGATGTTTGGCCCTGCTGTCATCAGCGTGGTGAAGAAATGTATGTGTTAGGTAATTTTAAAACACAATCAGTAGATGAAATCTTCAACGGCGAACCTATCCGTAAACTTCGTAAAGAAATGCTTGCAGGAAAACTCCCTGAAGAAGTATGTAGTAAATGTATCGAGTATGAAAAACTTGATATATTAAGTCCTAGACAGACTGCAGAATTCCAACCTTATGCAAAAAAAGTACATGAATTAATTGCTAAAACAAATGCAGATGGTAGTATAGATGATTATAAGATAAAATACTGGGATCTTAGATGGAGTAATAAATGTAATATGAATTGTGTTATGTGTGATCCAGACTGGAGTAGTTTGTGGACCAGTGATATTAGAAAATTGTTATCTGGATACAGCCAAAAAGTTATTGATGAAGATATGATGTTAAAAAATTACAGTAACAGAGTTAAACATATAGACAAAGTACAAAACGTACCAAACTTAGGTTGGATAGATAAACATATAAATGATGTAGAGTACATTTACTTTGCAGGAGGCGAGCCTCTGATTATGGATGAGCATTGGTATATATTAGATAAACTACACAATTTAGGTAGACACAACGTAAAACTAAAATATAATACTAATATGAGCAAATTAGAACATCTTGGCAAAAATGCAGTAGACTACTGGAAACATTGGGGAAGACCATTTTTAAGTGTTGAAGGAAGCATTGACGAAACAGAAAAAAGAGCAGAATGGATCAGAAGCGGTACAGTATGGAAAACTGTACAATCAAACATACAAAAGCTAGTCAGTGAAAATATCAAGTGTCAACCTAATGTGTCTATAGGCTGTTATAATGTAATTAGATTGCCTGAACTAATTGAAGAACTATATGAGCTATATTATAATCCTAATAACAAAACATTAAAAGTAAATTTAAATGCAGTTCTAAATGATTGGTGTAAGGTAAGTATATTACCTGATGATTGGAAAAAAGAACTTATAGATAAAATACAAAAGTTTGAAAATACAACAAAAATTCCAATATCACAGCTAAACAAAGTTTATGTAGAACTACATAAACCACAAGACGAACACGGTCTTCATAAGTTTTTTCGCAAGGCATCTCTTTTAGACTTAAATAAACATAGTAGTTTATTAGAATCGATTCCTGAACTATCAAGATTAAATGATAGTTATGGGAACTTATACGAGAAATATAGAGATGAATGGATTGAAAAAAGCATTGATAAGAGCACTAGTAGTGTTAATACCAACCTACGGCGTAGCGTTCGTTACGGATAAAATGGTATATGTTGTACCTATGTTAGCCGCTATGGGATTTATAGCCGCTGGTTTATTTGAAGAAGATACAACCAAACGTATTGATACAGACACAACTAGTAGAGAATTTGAAGAATACGACGGAGAAGGCGAATGAAAGTTGCAGTACTGCTAAGTGGACAAGCACGGCATATAGAGCAAGGATCAGCTTGGTGGAAAGAAAGATGTTTTCCAAATTGGATGCAAAGAACACACGTTGATTACTATTTGCATTTATGGGAAAACGGAGATGATCAACTTATAGAAAAAGCTCAACACCTTTATAATGCAAAAGTTGTACATACAAGCAATTACGATGAATGCGTAGCAGAACACATTGGAAAAGTTAAAGAAGCAAATGAAAATGCTGATGATTGGTGGCTTTTGCCTGAGTACGTTCAACATACTGTATGTTACAAAACAGATCAAATGAGTCAATACACATACAACTTTGCCGGAATGTTTTTAGCAACTGCTAAAATGGCAGAAACATTCGAACCTTATATGAACGACTATGACATTGTTATAAAAACAAGGACAGACTGTATCCTTAATCCAATGAATGAACAGCATTGGCAAAATCTTTTCAATAATATGCTAAGACAGAAAGCATTCAATGACACAATTTTTACTCCTTGGTTGCGTATAAGAAACGGATTGCCGTTTTTTGGAGACTTGGCATTTGTAGGTAAATCTAAACTGATGCACAACTTTATGAAAGATATGGATAAACATCTTGTAAAGTTAGCAACTGCTGACAAACACTTACTCAGTGACTATATGATTGATCCTGAAATACCTTTTGCACACTGGTTGTGGAGCAGACTAAGTATGTATAGTAGAACCGACTGGCTTGCTGTTAGTGTAGTTTGGCCCGTTCCTTTCGGAAGTTGTTTACTTCGCAGTGACGAGTATGTATTGGATAAAAACTATCAGTATTTGGACAATGCATATAATCAAGCTGAAGCCGTCAAACATGAACATGTATATCATAAAGTAGGCGACACTAAAAATTAAGGACTAAAATGTTACAAGACTTTCAAGTTGCACATCAACACCAAGGATATCACTGTAATTCAATTTGGAAATACAAATTTGAACACAAAAATATTCTTCAAGATTGTGAAAATAATTTTGATAAATTTTTAAATATGAATAAATCATCAGGTAACTTAAAAAATTATATCTCAGATGACAGATACTACTATCCTAACGGCAATAGTGTCAAACCCATAGATAATTTTTTATCAGCATTTGAAGATTCAGTCAGAGAATGGATAACAAATACTGTACATGATAAAAAAGTTTTTGACCCATTCATACAACCTAGTTGGCCATTTGCACCACACGAGTGGCTAGACTATATGAATATTACTAGCCATATTATGGTAGATAATAATGGTTATAATATGGGTGTGCATGAGGACAGCAATAAAGTTGTTTGTAATTTTATTGCTAATATAAGTGAAAACTCATGTGGAACAAAATTTTATCACCCAGTATTTGAAAACGAGGACAACTGGAAAAGTCATTTCAACGGTTGTAAAAATAAAGTAGTATACGAAGCACCTGGAGAAGCAGGCACAGGCATCTGCTGGTTTAACAGTAGAGGATCTCTTCATAGCATAAATGTTGACTGTGATAAAAGATTTACAGCTATGGCAAGTATACGTTTGAACTTTATTAAATATTAAAACAGCATAAATAACTATATGAAAGTCTGGGAAGTCATACAGGAAGATACTACTAGTGGTGGAATAGCTACTAGTATGGGCAGTGGCAACGGTTTTGTAAACGGTGGCCCTGGCACTATCCAACGTAGGAAGAAAAAGAAAACAGAGGATAGTAATGCTCCTGTTGCCTCAGACAAGAACAAAATGATACGGAGAAACCCATGAGATTGGAAAAAATATCAACTGAAAAAACTGTAGCTAAACCTAAGTTAGTTAAAGAAGGTTCTCAGTATAAAGTTTTGGACGTAAACGGTGTAGAACGCAAAGTATTCGAAGACATTGATCTCGCAAAACTTTGGATGAATAAGCACAAACCAGAACTTAAAGAAGGCAAAGAGCCTGTGTTATATACCAGTGAGTTAATGGAAGGTGTACTTGATGCAACTGACGAAGATGGTTGGATGGCAAAAAGTCAACTTTACAAACTTAGCAAGTACAGTGTACAGCTACATGGTATGATAAACGATACTGATAACTTAGAGCCTTGGGTACAGGCAAAAATTACAAAAGCATGTGAAGCCATTGGTGCAGTAATGCATTATATGGAATATTTAGAAATAAATGACTATCCTGAGCAACCACCTGTAGTAGTTGACGATATGCCTGAAGAGATGTAATATGCGTCTTAATGAGTTATTTGAAGAATTTGTCATTGAAGCACCAGTAACAAATAGTCCTGCTCCGGGCAGTTCTATTAAAATGTCATTAGCTGATTTATATGACATGACTGGTAAAACATATCCTACGAAGCCAGGACCAAATGGCAATCCTATTACACCTCCAGGATTTTTTGATCAAAAAACATTTAACGTTGGCGGCGAAGGTGGCATATCTCCAGAGCTAGCACAAGCTCATAGACAATGGGATGCCGGAGGAAGGCTACCTGGTCTAATTGCAAATGATGATGGTGAGATAAGACCTTATAATGAAAACAACACTCTTGTTGATATGTCGTGGGCATTCATAGCTGGTGGTGCAGAACTTCTTAATAACTGGATAAAAGGTGCGGCAGTACCTATTGATGATTTTATTAATAAATTTACTCTAACTGGTCAAGTATACAAAGGTGTTACTGGAAAAAATTTAAGTAATTTAAAAACAGAAACTCTTTCAGGTTACGATGATAGAGGCGATGAATTTTGGGGCGACAAAGTTGTTGATTACTTTAACGATAAAACAGATCAGGCATTTAAAGACAACATAGCATTAACGCAAGGCGCTGTTAACACATGGGGTCAAGCAAGAGATTTACTAATAGGTGGCACTGGTTTCAATATTGAAGGTGCTGGCGGTATTATGATCAACGAACTACCAAGTGAGATTGTTGACCTTGCTTTAATGGTGACAACTGGACCTCTTGCAGGTATGGCGGCAAGTGGTGCTCTTAATGCATTAGAAGCTGGCGGTGCCGCGGCACAGAGTATTACAGATAGAATTAATGCCGCATATGACAAAGGTATTTTACAAAAACAACCTCCTTATTTGCTTGCTTTCGATGCCGCAATGATGCAACTTAAAGAACAGCAACCAGGACTGTCTGCAGATGAACGCAAAGAAGAAGCCATGGACATGGCAAGAAAACATACAATCTCAATGTCAATTCAAAGTGCGTATTACAAAGTAGCAGTTACTGGCGGTGTAATTGACGCTATTCAAAATAAAATTTTATACAAAAGTAATATTGGTTCAGGATTTTTGAAAACAGCGGTGGTCAAAGGACTTGCAGGTACTGGAAGCGAAGGCGTCAGTGGTTACTTAGAACAAGTATTTGAGAACACAGGAATTATAGACGGCGCAGGAAATATTACTACTAAAACTGAAGGCGCTTTTAATGCCGCATATAATGAAATGCTTGCTTCACAATCAGGTAATGTATTGGCAACGACAGCAGACGGAGTAATAAGAGTAAAAGGTGCAACTGCAAGATTTAGACAATTTATAATGGGTGGCAGTAAAGATCCTAAAGCAATATTAGATATCATGGCAATGGATTCTAATACACTTATTAATAACATAACTAAAGTAGATCCAGAAACTGGTGTAAGAAAGTTTGCTATTGCTGAACTAATTAAAAAACGTGTAGTTACCAGTGACCAATTAAACGATGAACAGAAAAAAGAATTAAAAGGCGGACTATTTGGAATAGGCGGCGGCAAGTTTACAGTAACACTAGAAAATGGTGAAACAGTAACAGTAACAGAAGATCAATTAAAAGAAAATGACGACAATGTGGAACTTATATCTCTGTTAGATGATGTAGAAATTTCTGCAGATGAAAACACATCAACAGTAAATCTAAACAGTGAAGATGAAGCAAGACGTCTTGCTCAACTGTTAGGGATTGAAGTTAAGGGAAAGAAAGTTACCAGCAAAACAAAAATAAATGACGTTTTATCCGCTATCGAAAACGTAAGGAAAATAGACGTAAGAATAGAAGGACGCAGTACATTAGAGCCACCAGTTTGGAGTGATCTTAATCAAAGACAACAAATGCAATACTGGAAAGAAGGACAAATTACTTTTGTAAATGATCCAGAAAGAGGTAATCAAACCTGGACTAGACAGCAAATACTTTTTAACAGTAGAAGAAACAACGACAGTATACCTGATGATGTTGCTAACCTTGAAGATAATACAACTCCAAGGCCTAATATGAACTCAGATGATAACTACTATAAACGTGAAGAGATTGCTGAGAATGAAAAACAAATTGCTTTTCTTGAAGATGGGAATACAAAAAATTTAGACAGAAGACAAAAGGCTTGGGATAATGCAAACCCAGACGTTGATCCAAACAATTCTGAAAATCCAAGACCCACAAAACAAAGTCTAATAGACTCAGGCGAGTATTATGTTGGGCTAGGAACAGAATATACATTAGACAGACTCAAACTTAGAAATCAAACATTAAAGACTGAAGTACAGCTTGAAGCACGAGCTTGGGATCAAAAATATAGAGAAACCCATTTAAATGATGGAAGTCCTAAAAAAGGTGCAGACATATTAGCTAGTAACGAAGTAACAAAAAAGAAATCAGAACTAGTAAATGATAATAACAAAAACAAAGATGAGGCAATAACAAAAGCACTAGAGAATGATGGTGTAGGCGAGTTTGATGTATCAGAGACTCCTACAGTTCCTGTTAAAGACAATCAAAAAGCCAGAGAAACATTTATTGCACAGGCAAAAATAAAAATCAGTAACGGTGATATGACTGCTGGTGAACTTAACACATTTTTAAATAATGCAGATAATTTTTACCCTGATGTATCATCTGAGATTATGTCTAAACAAGCAAGAGAAAATTACGAAAAAGTTGATCTTCAACCAGAAGCAAAACAAGAAGTAATTAAAGATTTCAAAAAACCAGACAGTGTTGTTATTACTACAAGACCTCCCGAAGGCACAATAGTTGAAAAAGATGGACAGGCTTATGTTTGGTTAGGAGTAAAAGACGGCGTTGGTGGCATGTGGGCTAAAGTCAAAGAAGACGGAAGCAAAGGATCAACCAATCATACTAATCACAATGACCTTATGACCTCATGGCGTGATAGTCAAATAAAGAAAGACAGACCTGCTGAGCTTGTACAAAATGAACCTAGTGATGAAGAAGTAACAGTAACTACAAAAAAAGAACCAGAGAACAAGCCAAATGTACAAACAACTGTAACACAGCCAACAGGTGGTGATGACACAACAGGAAACACATCAGGAGTAACTACAAATAATATACCTCCTGCAGATGATCCAGCTACATTTAACCAGACATATGATAAGTTAACAACGCCACAGGATAACAAAGATGTTGAAGTTAAAAAGCAAGATGATCCTGATCCAGTAAATGTACAAACAACTGTGCAACAACCAACAGGAAATGACACAAGTACTTCAACTTCAGGAGTAAATGTTACTCCAACAAAAGATCCAGAAATACCCAAAAACGTTCAAAAAATTATTAGTGATCCTGAAAACAATCAAGACTTGTTGCCCAATGTACAAAAAGTAACAGAACCAACCGCTAATAAACCTATTACATTTTTCCCACAAAGTAAACTAACAAAAGATCAGAAAGATGCTATTGCTGGTAGAGGAGAGTATGCACCTGGACAAACAAGTGCAACTGATACTCCTGATGCAGGGGTTGACGTTAAGGACACAGATCCAAACAAAGCTGGCATTCAAACAGCACAAGACCAAGAAGGCGGTGTTGCACAAGGAATGGATCAAGCAGATCAGGCACAAGATAACGATCCAAATGCAGAAGTCAATCCAACAAATACTACTGCACAAGATAACAATCCAAATCAAGCTACTGATACAGCACAAGCAAATCAAGATGCCGCCGATGCCGCAATGGGCACAGCCGCTATTGTAACTCCAGCAGTTACTAAGACGTCTAAACTAAATGTTACTACAGATAAAAATAAAAATCGTAAAAATACAGGCAAAACAGACAAGACTGGAGTTATGAGAAAAGGTCCAAGATTCTTTGGTGGCGATGATAATACTGATGATGATATTACAAATTTAATGAAATTTTATCCAGCAAACTATAGAGATCCGTTAGACTTAGACAAGTATAAAGGTGCTATAGGTAGATCACGCGGATTAACGGGACAAAAATAATGAAGATATATGAAGTAATAGCAGAAGGACCTATCAAATCTGGAATGGGTTCTGGCGTAAATACGTCAACGGTGAAAGGTGTTAATAAAGCTTCAAAGCCAAAACCAGTGATTAAGACAAAGGCTAAAGCTACACAAGACTACACAAGTAGAGCACCAGTTAAACTTTCACCAAGTATCACTAGAAAAAATTATAATAATGCAATGGCTAGAGCATAATAAATATAATAAATGGACAATGCAATGAGACTTACTAATTTAGAACGTGAAATGACCAAAAAGGAAAAATCTAAAGAAAAACGTCTTAAGAAAAAATATGACGACAGTGAGATGAAAGCGTCAATGAAAAAACAGTATGGAGATGATTGGAAGAACGTTTACTATGCTACTATTAGGAAAAAGGCTATGGAAAAAATGCAAACAGAAAGAAAAAGTCTATCATCATTACGCAACAGATCAAGTTTTGATGCACAGAATAGAATAAAAGACAAAAACAAATTACCTACACCAAAAGTTGTAAAGCCAGCACAACTAGACTTATTCGATGCTGAAGCTGGAGACCATGATAGAATGTATAAAGTTGTACATGCTAAAAAAGGCATGATGGATATCAAAGCCAAGACATCTTACGAAGCCGCTAAAAAGTTTGCAAAAGAAAAAGGTTTAAAAAGCACAGCAGGTGTTGATACACATTTGTATCCACTTGAAGAAGGTAAAATGAGTCCAGAAGCAGAACTAGAAATGCTTAAACGTAATGTAAAGAATCCTGCTCAAAGCGACAAAGCAAAAGAAAAGATGAAAGCTCGTATCAAAGAACTAGAAGAACTAAAAATGCTCAAACGGAATGCAAACAATCCTGGGCAAAGTGACGCCGCAAAGAAGAAAATGAAAGCTCGTATCAAAGAACTAGTTAAAGAAGGTTCAATGAGCGATCTTCATGCACGAATAATGAGCTCAGATGATCCGCATGATGCAATTTACAAAATGTTGACACAAGATGGTCCAGAAGAAAAGTACATTCAAGCTATGTACAATGATACATCAGCTGAATACGGACTACATCCAGATGACGACTTTGAAGATATTATTGATAGAATGGTAGATGAAATAGAAGGTGATATGCCGTTTGAAGGCTATTACAAAATGCCTAATATTGATAAAGAACGATACACAGAGATGCCAGGACTAGAAGGCCCATTTCAAACTATGAGTGGTAAGCCAGTATATTATGATCCTAAAGAAGGTTCATACTATGACAGAGATACTGACATGTATCTTACATATGCAGAATTTAAAGCACTAGACGAACCGAGACCGGAAACAGGTAGAATGAAAGAAGATGGTAAAGATGATGAGTATAAAATGCATTACAGAGATCCAAGTAAAGTAAAAGCAGATGTAATAAAACATTTAGCAAACATGTATAATAGTGCTAAAAAAGATGGTGGGTATACAAGTGAAAAGATGCGTTTGGAATTACACGATCTGCTATTTGATATGGATATGGCAGGATATATGAATTCTGATTACTATGACATAGAAGGATTCTTTCATAAGGGAATTGATATAAAAGCTAATGAGAAAATAAACATGGGTATGCTTAAAAAAGCATATGCACAAGCAAAGAATTTAGATACTGATACTAGTGTAGATCCTGAGATATTTAATATTGGTGGCTCTGCAATAAAATCTCACGCAACTGAAGGACATAGTCCTCACAAAAAAGGTACAGAGAAATACAAAAAACACATGGCGGCAATGCATGCCAACAGTGTAGACCTTAATGCAATGCGTGATGCACTTAAACTAGATGAAAGCACAGATGCCAATACAGTAGTAGCACAATATACAAGAGCATGTTTAGACCTAAGTCACAACACTTGGGGTAAAGTGTGTGAACAAATTGACCACGTAAGAAGTTTTATTAAAGAAGACGTTGATGTTAAAAATGTAAGACTACAAATAAGAAAGATGCACGAACAAGAAAGTTTAGATAGAAAAATTCAAATAAAAGAAAATGTTGACAAACTAAGACAAATTGTGAAAGACAAAAGTGCAATGTCAATTAAGTTTCAAGATGGATCAATGAAAGTTGATATGACCACAGCTAGTATTTTCCTACAAGTATTTGACAAAGTTAAAGAAGAAACACAAGCAAAGATTGTAGATAGAATTCAAACAAAAGCAGGCTTTTTAAGTGTGTTAGATAAAATGTATAGTATGATTGGTTAAGCTATGAAACTAAACGAAGTATATGAAACGCTAACTGAAGAGCAGTTTGATGAAAAAGCAGGCAAGAAAGATGCTTGTTATCACAAAGTAAAAGCACGTTACAAAGTATGGCCCAGTGCATATGCCAGTGGAGCACTAGTTCAGTGTCGTAAAAAAGGCGCTAAGAACTGGGGTAACAGCAAGAAGAAGTAACATGCTCATTGAAGAAATCTTAACAGAAAAATGTTGGAAGGGTTACGAGAAGAAGGGCATGAAAACCATGTTCGGAAAACGTGTACCCAACTGTGTTAAACGAGAAGATATTTCAGATGTAGAAGAAGACCTTAAAGCCTGGTTTGGCAAAGGCAAAAAAGGCGGTGCTGGCGGAGGTGGCTGGGATCGTTACAATTCAAAAGGCGAACGCATTGGAAAATGCGGAGACAGTAAAAAAGGTGAAGGCAAACCCAAATGCCTATCAAAATCTAAAGCCGCAAGTCTTAGAGCCAAAGGTGGCAAGAAAGCTATTGCAAAAGCAGTAAACAAAAAACGTAGAGAAGATCCCAATAAAGATCGCAAGGGAAAAGCCAAAAACGTTTCTAATACAACAAGGAAATCGTAATGGAATGTAAATGTGAAAAATGTGGGTGCAACTGTCATTGTGGGAAAGAATGTGAAAGTTGTGCTAATGATGTTTGTACGGGGTGTGAGTGTAAACACTGTAAATGAATCAAGTAATCGATGATTATCATGCTTGGGAGGCATATCCACACTACAGATGGATTTTCAATAAATTAGAAGTAAGTTTGCGTTTAGGTTATCATGCAGGACCTGCTGGAATACCCGTACAACATACCGGTTGGTATATAGTCAGACCTACATATAATCCTTATGGTATGGGAATAGGCGCACACAAAAAATGGTTAAGTGCTGATGACCAAGATGCAATGGCAAATCACCAGCACATACCTCCAGGATATTTTTGGTGTGAATGGCTCGAAGGTAGGCACTATAGTATAGATTACAAACGTATTGATGATCTCTGGATACCTTTAAATGCTTGCGAAGGCTTTCATAAAACAGAAGATAATTTAACAAAATTTGATCACTGGAAAATAATACATCCTCCTTATTTTAATTTGCCCAGCTGGGTGCATGATATTGATGTCAAAGAACTAAACATAGAGTTTAAAGATGATAAGATTACTGAGATCCACTTGAGAAGTGGCAATGATATATGCCTGGTGAGCGAAATAGGTGATGAGATTATTCCTGTATGGCAAGGTGATGATTATGCAGATATGCAACACTTAGAGTTCATTCCTAATCTAAGTACGGAAGAAGAAGACTATACAGCCGCCGGAAACCTAAAAGATATTAGGTTAGGGTACTATAGAAAAATAAATACAAAGTAAATAAAAGGAACTCCAAATGAGTAAGTTTGAATTTGACTTTACCGAGGACCAAGTTATAGAACTTCTACACGGTAATAAAGAACCAGGACAATGGTTCGAAGCAATGGAAGAAATACTTCCATATTATGAAATCAACACAGTAAATAGAGTAGCAGGCTTTTTGGCACAATGTTGTCATGAAAGTGCTAACTTTAGAATCATCGAAGAAAACCTAAACTATAGCAGTAAAGCATTGGATTCAGTTTTCGGCAAGTACTTTGTAAGAGCTGGCAGAGACAGCAAACCTTATCATAGACAGCCTGAAAAAATTGCAAACATTGTGTACGCTAATAGAATGGAAAATGGTGATACAGCTAGTGGTGATGGATGGCGTTTTAGAGGTAGGGGTATTATCCAACTAACGGGTAGATACAATTACACGCAGTTCGGTAAAACTCTTGGCTATACAGCAGAGCAAGCCATCAAATATATTAAAACAAAACCAGGTGCATTAGAAAGTGCATGTTGGTATTGGAAAACAAATAAGATTAACAAGTATTGTGATAGTCAAGATATTGTGACTATGACAAAGCGTATTAACGGTGGAACTATTGGATTAGCAGACCGTAAAAAGCATTATGCCCATGCACTCGAAGTGCTAGGTGGTACATGGGAACCTCCGAAAGTAGTACATAGTACTGTTAAAAAAGGAAGCAAAGGTGAAACTGTTAAAGCAGTTCAAAAAGCCTTGGGCATAGGAGCAGACGGTGACTTTGGTCCAGGAACTGAAGCCGCAGTTATGCAATGGCAAAAGAGCAGAGGACTAGTACCTGATGGTATAGTAGGCAAAGCTACTCTTGCCGCAATGGGAATAAAGTAATGATGGATTGGATTAAATCACGAATAGGTGAGCGTACCACATGGGACGGTGGCGTTATGATAGCAATGGGACTAATTGCGTTATTTGCAACTGGTCTTATTAAAATTGCCGCCATAGCCGCGATAGCATATGGTGCTTGGACTATTTGGAAAGCTGAATAATGTTCAGCAAAGAATGTAAATTACATTTAGAAGAAGTTGGTGAGACACGTTGGCAACATTTTAAACATGCTTGCTGGGTGTCTTGGCAACTTGAGAAAGCGGCATACGCATGTTTTATTCATGCGTTTGCTCCACGCTGGTTCACTACATACGCTAGTGACAAATGCAAAGAAGTATTAGAAAGTAGAAAATAATGTGGGAAATGATTGAACGTATGGCAACTGATAGGTTGTGGATATACACAGCCCTAGCTGGAAGCGTATTTGGTGCTATATTTGTTGCATACATAAGTACCACAAGAATTGGACTTTGGTTTTACAGCAAAGTAGATAACACAGTAGATTACCTAGTAGAGCGTTGGGGGTGGACATGGTTACAACAACCAGAAGATGCTTGGCGTAAACGCTATCCAAAAATAACAGCAAAAATTGATGAACTAGAAGCAAGATTGAACAAGTTAGAGAAGTAAATGTTCTGGCTGTCCGAAGAACAATTAGCTGAACGAGAACGTAAGCGTCAGGAACGAGTACGCAGATTAGGTCAAAAGTTACGAAGTTGGTGTAACATTGACAACATTGTAGATGCGTCAGTAGACTTGTTCCTGATATTGTTTGATGTGCTTAGTTCGCCAATACTAATTGTAATGCGTTTGGTACGTTTTATAATAGGAACTTATCTACTAGGCGGTGTCAAAAACAAAATTAAAAAAGTTGGACATTGGGTAGAAGACAAACATATAGTAATAAAAATTGTAGTATGGGCACTTATTATATGTGTAGCAGGATGTATTCTAACTCTAATGTGGTTGTTTGGAACAGCCTTTGGAGAATGGATAATGGAAGAATGGGGTCATCAAGCATTAAACTTAGATGAATAAACTATTGACAAGCCCAAATAACTAATATATATTAATAGCTATAAAGGAGACAAAAATGCCATTGAGAACATTTAATCCCACGGAGATTGCTAAACTAAAACAGTTGATGAATGAAGGTATTCAGGTTACTGGTGAAGTGGAAGCACTAAGAGAAGGTCTAAAAGACACAGTAAAAGCTATCAGTGAAGAAATGGATATGAAACCAGCTACACTAAACAAAGCAATTAGAATTGCATATAAGAATGAATTTGCACAAGTACAAGACAGCTTTAGTGCAGTAGAAGAAGTATTGCAAGCAACAGGACGTGATGTTTAATGCTGGATCTGCCAGTTGTTGAAGTAGAACATTACACAGACAAACTATTTAGAATACGCACAGAGCGACCCCGCAGTTATAGATTTACTGCGGGGGAGTTTGTTATGATTGCTTTAGAAGATACTCCAAATAGAGCCTACAGTTTAACAAGTGGTCCTTATGATGATTACTTGGAGTTTTACAGTATCAAAGTACAAGACGGTCCACTTACAAGTAAACTACAACATGTCAAAGTAGGCGATACTATTAAAGTAGGTGAAAAGCCAACAGGTACACTTATACTTGCCAACTTAGAACTAGGCGGACATCTAGTAATGATGGCAAGTGGTACAGGTATTGCACCTTTTATTAGTTTGTTACGTGAACCGGAAACATATGATTTGTTTGATAATATTACAGTAACTTGGACTACAAGAACACATACAGAACAAGATTCTTACCGAGACTTCTTGAATGAGATGCCTATTGAATACTTTAGTACTGTTACACAAGAAGAAGCTGAGTTTCAAGGACGCATACAAAAGTTTTTAAATCATGGTATACTAACTATTGACAATCCTGTAGAACAACGTATAATGATATGTGGAAGTGTCGGATTTAATAATGATCTTAAAGAACATTTTAACTCGCTAGGGTTTAAAGAAGGCAACAAACGTACACAAGGTACATTTGTACAAGAAAGGGCATTTGTCGGCTAATGTATATTGATGCACTAATAGACAGAGACAAAGATGTAATACATGTTGTAGAACGTCTTGACGGAAAACGTGTGTTCAGAGAATATCCTGCACGTTATGTTTTCTATTACAAAGACAGTCGTGGCAAGTTTGAAAGTATATTTGGTGACAAGCTGGATCGTGTAGTAACTACTAGCGGTAAACAGTTTAAGAAAGAAAAGAAACTGTATAGCAGTCAACGGCTATTTGAAAGTGACGTTAACCCTGTGTTTAGGTGTTTAGCTGACAACTACTTGGGTGCAGAAACTCCAAAACTACAACAAGCATTTTTTGATATTGAGGTTGATTTTGATCCAGAGAAAGGATTTGCAGATCCAAGTGATCCGTTTAATCCTGTTACTGCAATTAGTGTACACTTGGATTGGATAGGTAAAACTATATGTTTGGTAAACAAGCCCAAGACACTTACAAAAGCAGATGCACAAACTATTGTAGATAGATTTGAAGATACAATATTGCTAGACACAGAAGACGAAATGCTGGATACATTTTTACAACTGATAGATGATGCAGATGTAATGAGTGGTTGGAACAGTGAGGGATTTGATATCCCATACATGGTGAATAGGATAGCAAGAGTTCTTGGCAAAGAGCATACAAGACGTTTTTGTTTGTGGGGAAAATATCCAAACAAGCGAGAGTTCGAACGTTATGGCAAAGCACAAGAAACATATGATACAGTAGGAAGACTGCACTTGGATTATATGGAATTGTATCGCAAGTATACATACCATGAAATGCACAGTTACAGTTTGGATGCTATTGGCGAATATGAACTTGGTGAACGCAAAACAGAATATCAAGGCACATTGGATCAACTTTACAACAACGATTTCGAAACATTTATTAGATATTCTAGACAAGATGTTGACTTGCTTGTACGCATGGATAAAAAGCTACAGTTTATTGATTTGGCAAATGTTATTGCACATGACAACACAGTTCTTGTACAAACAACAATGGGTGCGGTTGCAGTTACAGACCAAGCTATATTGAATGAAGCACATGGCAGAGGACTTATTTGTCCAGATAAACAACATGACAAAACACAAAAACACTATCCACAAACATGTACAGCCGCCGGTGCCTATGTAGCAACTCCAAAGAAAGGCTTTCATGAATGGATTGGTAGTATGGACTTGAACAGTCTATATCCAAGTATCTTGCGTAGTTTGAATATGAGTACAGAAACTATTGTTGGTCAAATTAGACACACACTGACTGTGCCAATGTTAAATGAACACAAATGGATTGTTGCAAGTGCATGGGAAGGAAAATTTGCTTGTCCAGAGTATGAAAAAGTTATTGCAAAAGATGATGAAACATTATTGTACATTGACTTTGAAAACGGCGAAGAACTACAAGGTACTGGTGCTGAACTATATCAAATAATATTTGAAAGTGACCAACCTTGGGTGCTTACTAGTAATGGTACTATACTTGATCAAAGCAAGAAAGGTATTATTCCAGGCTTGCTAGAACGTTGGTATGCAGAACGTAAAGTACTGCAAAAGAATATGCGTGAACACCAAAGTGCAGGTGATGTAGAAAAAACTGCATATTGGGATAAGCGACAACTTGTTAAAAAGATTAACTTGAATAGTTTGTATGGTGCGTTACTTAATCCAGGTAGTAGATTTAATGATCCACGCATGGGACAAAGTACAACACTAACTGGCAGAACTATTGCAAGACACATGGGAGCAAAAGTCAATGAATTATTTACTGGAAAATACGACCATGTGGGAGACAGCATCATTTATGGAGATACTGATAGTGTCTATTTTAGTGCTTACCCTGTATTCAAAGCTCAGATAGAAAGTGGCGAGTTTGCATGGGACAAAGACAAAGTTACAGAACTTTATGAAACTGTATGCGAACAAGCTAACCAAACATTTCCAGATTATATGGCAACTGCACACAACGTTCAAAACAGAGAGCAAGGCGAAATAATCGCGGCGGCTAGAGAAGTAAGTGCAACTGCTGGTATATACATAACAAAGAAACGTTATGCTATTTTAGTGTATGACAATGAAGGTCATAGAGAAGA
>CESQ01044544.1_pt1 | contig 16632 bp, 12 predicted proteins | sample 361401 | NCBI WGS metagenome assembly CESQ01 (sample SAMEA2622119, study PRJEB7988) | marine metagenome | isolation source: saline water (ENVO:00002010), including | reverse complement strand
AGCCTCCGGAGCTGGAAACCCGTGTTCGAATCGCGGTGGGTCCGCCAATCGACCCCAATACTCCAATAGCCTAGTCCCTCCAGAGTGGCAGCATGGATAGAAACAAAACGATCCTAATTGCGATAATGATGGCCACGGTCTCCCTTGCAGGTTGCTCTGGAGACGACTCTGGCTACGAGGAGACGATCAGCTCGATGGAGCAAGATGCGATAGCCGACCAGGCGATGATGGCAGCCCTCAATGCAACGATATCCACTTTGACGGCCGATTTGGGAACTCTAAACACCCATATCTCAGGCCTGGACTCGCAGATAGCCGAACTACAGACGGATATCGACGCCCTCTCGCTCCAGAACTCAACCAAGGCGAGCCAGCTCGAGCTGATGTCCCTCAACATGACCACCTTGGTAAATGCGAAGGCGCTGCTCGAGGCACAGGCATTAGTGCTCGAATCTGAGAAGGCGCTGCTCGAGGCGCAGGTCTCATCCCTCACCACCTCGAACCAGGACGCTGCTACTGACATCGCAGAGCTCCAGGCCCTAGCCTCGGAACTGAACCAGACGATTCTGCAACTCGAGAGCACCATATCCGACATGCAGGACTCCGACACTCCAATCGTCAGCACCCTGGACACGATAATCGATCGTGGATACATGAAGTGCGGCATCAAGGAGTCCCAATACGGAATGGGTCACCTGGACCAGGATACGGGCGTACGATCAGGCCTGGACATCTCGTACTGCCGAGCGGTCGCCGCTGCGATAGGCCTGAACCCTGACACGGACGTCGAGTACATCCCCGCATCCGGGTCCCAGAGGTTCGTGATGCTTCAACAAGAAGACATCGACGTCCTGATCAGGACGACGACATGGACGGCCACCAGAGACGCTGCCTTGGATGCGGACTTCGCGGGCATCAACTTCTACGATGGACAGGGGATCCTAGTCCGATCCGATGCATACCCATACGGAACCGGGTCCGCCGATCAGCTAGCCAACGCAAACATCTGCGTCGCAATCGGAACCACATCCGAGGGCAACATGAATGACTGGTTCGGCTCAAGAGGGATATCCTTCACTTCCGTAGGGGTATCATCTTCGACCGAATCCCACGAGAAGCTGAAGGACGGATCCTGCGACGCTTACACGGGGGACTCCTCCGCACTGGCCGCCAGGAAGTGGATGCTGGACAACGACGAAGACTGGGCAGATAGCGACGATTACTCGGAGACATGGATAGCCACCGACCAGATGTCCAAGGAGCCACTAGCGGCCGTAACCAGGGACTACGACACGGAGTGGAACGATGTCGTGGAATGGGTCTGGTACGGGATGATCACGGCCGAGGAGAGTGGAGTGACCTCGAGCAACTACGCCACCCAGGCCAACGACGCATGCGAGACCGCCGGCACTGGCTCACAGGCCGACCCGGCGGTCTGCCGCCTACTGACTTACAACTTCGGGTTGGGCACCGCGGACAACCCAATATCCGACACTTGGATGCAAGACGTCCTGGAAGCCTCCGGGAACTACGGAGAGGCGTACGACGACGCATTCTGCGACGGCACCTACGACGGTGTCAGTGGCTCGGATTCAATGTCCAACTGCCTGATCTCCCGCTCTGGTTCCCTGAACGCTCTCGTCTCCGAGGGGGGCATCCAGTATGCCCCTGCGATGAGGTAGTGAGCATGGCATTCGTCTCTGAGAGGAGAGTCGACTTTCCGATGGTGGACTTGGCCAAAATCGTATACTACCCGAGGTTCTGGGACATGGCTCACCGTTTCTACGAGGAGTCATGGGAGTTCTCGTGCGGCATGCACTACGACGAGATCCTGTCCTCCCACAACATCGCATTCCCTCTGGTGCATAGCGAGGCCCAGTTCATCCACCCACTCTCTTATGGGGACACCGTGCATTGCTCGATCACCGTCCCACGAATAGGCACTACCTCGATTAATTGGCACTACGAGTTCAGAAACCAGGAGGGAGAACTCTGCTGGACAGCAGATCAGGTAACCGTTTGCACTGACATGCGTGAGGTCAAGTCAAAGGTTGAGGTCCCAGACTGGATGAGAGAGGGCCTGGCCAAGATGCACCCAGAATCCTAGTCCTTCGGCCATTTCTTCGATAGCGCCTTCGTCAGGGACTCGTCCATGATCGCGTCCCACCAGTTGGCACCCCTCCAAACAGCGTACTTGCCGCGAATCCCTCGCATATCCGCACCATCGAGCCTAGCCCCCTGGAGGTTGGACAATCCCAGACGGGCCTTAACCAGCCTCGCCCCCCTCAAATCCGCACCATCGAGCGCGGCCTTCATCAGATTGGCATTTCGCAAGGATGCATTTCGCAAATCTGCCCCTGAAAGATCGGCCCCTTCCAAATCTGACCTGTCCAGAATAGCCCTCCTCAAGTTAGCCCCTGAAAGATCTACGCCACGAAGGTCCTCGCCCACATGGGAGGTGAACGACCAGTCCTTGCCATCCTCTGCCAAACACTCACCTCTCCAACGACAGTTTGTCCAGATGGTCTCTTCCGGCCTCTGTCAATACGACGAATGAGTTCTTCTTCGGCCTCCTACGAGGGTACTCAAGGAATGAGCCAACCCCTCCGGGGCCCCCTTGCAGCATCCTGCCAATGTACAGTGAAACATTCCACTTGTTGACGGATCTTTTCGTCCATATCCTCGTGTCTGCAATCAGCCTCTTGAGTTCTCTCGGCGGGGTGATACTCTCCTTCTCCACTGATCTCATGAATTGTATTGCGGCTAGGACCACGTCGGATTTGTTTTCGATGCCGCACGAGTTAAGCAATCTAGCGAACGAGGACCCCCTATCGGGGAATCCACTGGCCCTAATGGACTCCAGAGTTCTCTCCAAAGCCTCCTGTCTCGCGACCCTAACCCTAGAAAGAGTGGACGACCAGGTGTCCTGGTTTGTCACCTTTAGCCATCTATCGCTCGCCTCTCGTGTGTAGTCTGCAAGATTGATGTCCTGTGACCCTAGCTTCAGGAAAAGGCCACCCAATTCATCCGTCTTCTTTGCAGACACGGACCCTGCTGAAAGATGGCACTTATCAGGTTATTTTTTCTCTCCTTTCCTTTACATATTGCTCATTTGCCGACATGCGTGAGATTCAAAGAGCATCGACCCAACGCTATGTCGTGAGCGAAGAAACCGAGGGGGGTTACCCACTGGTCTTGCACTCAGAGGCAGACCCCTCGAGACTGGGCGGAACAGCAGTCTGCGGCTTCTCGACGGTCGGCTCCGTTGGAGTTATTGCGACATCCCACCTCATCAACTCTCTGCAATTGGGACCAATGGGTACAGTACTCCACCCAGAGTTCCCTGCTGTGGCCCTGATTCACGACTCGGTTCCAAAGCATCCGGTCAGAGTGTACCAAGGGGATGGAATAGGAGTCTTCACTTCAGAGATCCAATTCAACAGTGAGCACGACATATACTTCGCGAATACGGTTCTAGAGTGGTTCACCAAAGGCGGATTTGACAGACTAGTCGTAATTGACGGGGTAGTCAGCAATGATTTGGGAATCAAGGAGGATAGCGAGCTCTGGGGCGTCTCCTCCTCCTCCGCCGGGCGCGACCAGCTTGACAGTTCAAGCATACAGAGGATCCAGCAGGGCGTGGTTACCGGTATAGCGGGATACCTGATTGCCGAAGGGGAGAGGAGGGGTTTGGACGTCACGGCCCTCTTGGCAGAGTGCAACCCAATCTACCCCGATGCAAGAGCCGCCCTGATTGCCGTCGAAGGACTGAGCGAGCTAGTCGACATCGAGGTCCCCGTCGAAGGACTTCTGGAGGATGCAAGAAATATCGAAGAGAAGGTCCGAGAGGCTTTCGAGAGGGCCCAATCAAATGCCCTTCCAGCACCAGATTCAGGAGACGACGAAGACGACGTTCCTATGATCTACTGATCAGTAGAACGGATTGGTGCCCGCATCATGGTCAGTCATATCGACTACTTCTGTAATGCCCGGCACTCCTTCGGTGATCATAACCTCGATGCCTTCCTTCAGGGTGACGTCTACCATGCCACACCCCTGGCATCCCCCTCCGAATGATATCATCGCCTTGCCATCGTCCACACCTACAAGATCGACATGACCTCCATGGGACGCTACAAGCGGATTCACTTGGCTCTCTATCACTTCTGCAACAGACTTGGATACGTCATCGATCCAGAGCGGGTTCGGATTCTCAAAGCTAAAACCGCCACCCATCAGAGTTTCCTTGTAATCCAGGACCGTCCCATCTAGGTAGGCCGCGCTTCTTGCGCCTACGAAAACCGTCAAACCATCCACTTCGGTTCGGATGTCATCCTCCAGGGAATCATCAAAACCAATCAATTGCAAGTCATACTGGAATCCCTTGGGCCCCCTTCCTAGGATGACGATCTTCAGAGCGACCTCATCGTTGTCAGCCTGCTCGGCGAACTTATCCAGCATCTCCCTTGCTTTGTCGGTAATATCCAGCATACTATCCGTGGCAATGAACCCTCATTCTTCAACCTGTTCTCTTTCGGACAAACTAATTCACCTGAGACCTAATCGAACGCACGTGGCGCTCGATACCATGGGTAGGCCCCTGAGGGATCTGCGAGTCTCAGTTACAGATAGGTGCAACTTCAGATGCAGGTACTGCATGCCTAGAGAGAGGTTTGGCAAGGAGCACGACTTCCTGCCCAAGAGCAATATCCTGACCTATGAGCAGATTCAGAAGTTTGTACTGGCTTGCAAGCCTTTGGGACTGAGCAAGGTGCGGATCACGGGAGGCGAGCCCCTCCTAAGGCGAGACATCTCAAAGCTGGTGAGGCAGGTCTCCGAACTGGGTCTGGAGGTGGCCCTCACCACCAACGGCTCATTCCTGAAGAGGCAGGCTGCAAGCCTCGCCGAGGCCGGTTTGGATAGGGTCACGATCAGCCTGGATGCAATCGACCAGGACCTACACTCGCGGATCACAGACTCCAATGTCACGGTAAGAGACATTCTGGAGGGAATCGAGGAGGCGACCAACTGCGGTCTGGGGCCCGTCAAGGTCAATTGCGTGGTCCAGAGAGGGGTGAACGAGTCGCAGATACCCAAACTCGTCAGGCAATTCAGGGGGACTGGTGTGATCGTTCGATTCATCGAGTTCATGGATGTGGGGGGGACCAACGGTTGGACCCCGGGGCAGGTAGTCTCAACCTCGGAGATTCTGAATTTCCTTTCGGAGGAGTTCGATCTGGTCCCAATGATACGCGATTCGCCGAGTGACGTCGCTTCCAGATGGGCTCATTCCGACGGTTCCGGGGAGGTCGGCTTCATCTCATCGGTATCCCAGCCGTTCTGCGGCGATTGCGTGAGGGCTCGTCTTTCATCCGACGGCAAGCTGTTCACCTGCCTGTTCACTACCGTAGGCCATGACATGTCCGCCCTCATCAGGGATGAGCAAGGCGACTACGAACTTACCGAGGCGATCAAGCAAGTATGGACCAGGAGATCAGACAGGTACAGCGAGGAAAGGTCATCAGACGCATATTCCCTGCCTAGGGTCGAGATGTCCTACATCGGCGGTTGAATGGACATTGCCGCATCCACTATCGCCTCCCAGGGAGCATCGGCCCTGAAAGAGGGTCTACCATAGCTGGACAAGCTCGCCGCATGACCCGACTCATTGAGGATCTCGACCATTCTCCGGGGGCTCGGAGGCGCTCCAGTTCCCAACCATGACGCAAGGTCGTCGACCACCACCAGATTACCGGAAGTAATTACCTCGGACTCTTCCGATATGTGCCTCACGCTCCTCGAAATCGACCTTCTCTCGGATTCGACTCGACGCTCGTCCCAGCCAAGCAGGTCATCGATGTTGAACTCTGGCCCGCAGGTCTCGAGGGCCATATCCTCGGACATCGAGAACATTGCATCCCTATCCCCCATTGGCCCTACCCACAGGGGACCGGAGACACGAGAATCGCTCCTGTCGACCGGGTACCTAAGGGGGAGCATGCAATGCATGGGGAGGCTCTCGACTCCACCCTCGGGATGCAGACCAGAATCGATCGAAGCGAGCACTTCCTCCTTGCTGGGAGAGTACACCCTCCATCCAATACTGTCTTCCAATTCGTTGGCCGTGGACACGCTCTTGAGGACCCGGAAAGAAACCCGGAGATGATGCGAATCCCAGACCGAGAGCAGTGGTAAAATCGCTCTGTCGTGCCTCGCAGCTACTCTGCTGAAAGTAGCCAGCATCACCCTCATCCCCGAGTCATGAGCTAGGCTATCGGTCCTCACCCTCGCCCCATATCGCCTCATCAGGGCAGTTCTAGATGAGCCAGTAAGCGCAGCAGTGTCAGTCGCACTAACCTCCATCACGCCGCTTCTTGCCATGGATTGCATGGCCGAATCGATGAACGGCATTGGGGACCCATATGGGTCTATGTCCACCCAGTGCCTGCCGCTACTGAGGACAACAGATCTGAGATCACCCTTGGAACTCTCCAGTACGCCCCTCCCATGGGACGGGGGAAACTCATCCTGAGAAGCCTCGGCCCAACGCAAAGCCTCATCCTCCAAGTCAACAATTGTCGCTAAGACCCTCTCGGACTTATCAGGCGGCAACTCGTTCAGCCATCTTCTGGCCCTGAGCCCCGATGCAGTGAGACCATCAAGCGCATATACGGTCCCTTCACCAATGAGCCCCACATCCAAAGCATGCCTGAACAGCAGGACGCTCCTAGTCCTGCTTCCTGACATCGCTGGATTGTAGAACACCTTTCCCGATGACTTTGCCCTTGGCCCCTGCCCCTCTTCGGGCAGACTCGGGAGGAGCATCATGGTCCGTCCCTCCCGATGGGGGACTCCTCGGCCGGCAATTGACATGGTTGCCGGAGGAGGACCTAACAAAAGGAATTGACCATCAGTAGTGGGAGAAGACAACATCGGGCTCCGAGTGAGTGACCAATCTTCCATTGTTGACTACTATCCCGACCCTCCTGCTTCCCACCAAACGCCTTCCAATCCACTCCTCGACCTCTTCAGCAGACTCCTCCGACACCGCGACAACCATCCCCATCCCCATGTTGAACGTTCGGTGCATCTCTAATGTGGAGACCAAACCAACCTCAGAGATCCACTCGAATTCTGGTTGAGGTTCCAGAGGACTATCGATGTGCCACCCTAGACTATCGTGGAGCCGGAGAAGGTTAGACAAACCTCCTCCCGTGATATGGGCTATTGCCTTGATGTCATTCGGCCCCACCACTCCTCCTTCCCTTCGCGAATCCAGTACAAGGTCAATCACTGGATCAACATATATCCGAGTCGGGTTCAACAGCACCTCAGCAATAGTGAAGGGAGAATCAACCTCTGCGAACCTCTCAATTTCCCTAGAATTATGACTCGGTTCGAATGGGCACTGGTCCCCTAGTGAGTATCCCGACCTTTCCAACACCGCACGGACAAGCGTGTACCCGTTGGAATGAATACCACTGCTTGGAAGCCCGATCAGCACATCTCCCTCCTCCAGATTGTGTCCGGTAATTCCGCGGCCTTTGGGGAACCATCCCAGAGCAGTCCCTGAGAGGTCGAGCTCCTTCACGATTCCAGGCAACGTCGCAGTCTCCCCTCCAGCAAGGGTCACTCTAGCTGCTTCGCAGGCCCTAGAAAGGGAAACTCCCAGAACAGCATGAACCGACGGATCAGCGACCGGTACTGCGATGTAGTCGACAAAGGCTAGAGGCTCTGCACCGACACAAATCAGATCGTTTACATTCATAGCCACGCAGTCGAATCCAACCCCTCCAAGCTGTTCAATCTCATTCGCTATCTGCAATTTCGACCCTACTCCATCAGTAGCTAGCGCTAGGCATGACTCTCCAAATTCGATCACCCCTCCGAAGCCACCAGGTAGATCTACTGGTGCACCTAACTCCCCAGGCTCCCTTTTCGAGCGAGCCAGAGACCCGATCAAACTAGCCACAGCCTTTCCCTCCAGATCCATGTCGACCCCACTGGATGCGTAGTCCAACGGGTCCTCCATACTACGCCGCAGAGAGGTAGCAACTTCATCCTCACGGAAGCCCGATCTCATTCCTAAAGTCCCGCCCTCGATAAGTGTAGAATTAGACCATTTGGGGGCCTTTTCTAATATTTACTTATAAAAGAAAAATCACCATAGTTTATATGTTCCATGTATTTCGCGGGGCCTACGGATAGTGTGAACACTATGTATAACAAGAAAATGATAGCAATGATGCTTACCCTGAGCATGCTAGCGGCTAGTCTCGCTGGATGCGCAGGGGGGGACGATGACGACGACGCGGACTGGGCCATTACCATGGCCAGTGACGTTGAGGCCGTCTGGGTGGAGTCCGGATGGGACCCCATCATCCCCAACCTGAATGCCGGCGAGATGTGCGACGTAATCATCTCGGCGATGACCAAGACTGACGCGCGCGACCAAGTCGTCGACTTCACCAGGGCTTACTACACAAGCAGCCAGGGTGTAATCGGCGGAACTGGATCTGCAGCCATCAGTGACGTGTCCGAGCTTAACGCCGCAGGGATAACTGTGGGCGTACAGTCCGGTACGACTTCGGACATCTTCGCCAACGGGGATGCCGATAACGAGGCAAACCTTGGAGATGCGACAGTAACTGCATACGAGGACTTCCCCTCGGTCATCACTGCTCTGAACAACGGAGACGTCATGTACGCTCTGGGTGACGCACCAGTCCTCTCTCTTGAGGGAACTCTGATGACCCAGTTCTCGGACGAGAACTTCGGGTTCGCAGTCCGCGAAGATTCAGGAGAACTCCTAGACGCACTAAACATGGCAATCGGCGGAGTAGTCGACTCGGGAGAGTACGACACAATCTTCCAGGCCTCTTTCGATGGAGCAGCAGTCCTAGCAGACGACACAACCGCTGACACGGCAACGGCTTACCCGGCCTCGCCAAGCGAGGGTTCAACGTTGACTGGCGTTCTGGAGTCCGGGCAGTTGAAGATCTGCACCGACCCGTTCTACCCACCATTCGAGAGCTACGACGCAGACATGAACGTCGTCGGATTCGATGCTGATGTGGCACACGCTGTAGTCGACGAGATCGCAGCCCACTACATGGGCAACGCGAACCCAGTGTTCGTCGCTCCGAAGACCGTAATCAAGCTCGGTGTTCTTTACGATAATGAAGCTGGCTTGGCGAACTTCGCACCGGGATTCAACTACGCAAGGGACCAGGCATTCTCGGACCTGAACGCCAACAACCCCGATTACGACTTCCAGATGGTGTACGCAAGTACCGCTTGCTCTTCGACGGGCGGCCAGACAGCAGCACAGACAGTCAAGGACGCAGGCGTCGTTGCTGTGGCAGGAGCAGCTTGCTCCGGAGCATCCATGGGCGCTAACGCCATTCTATCGGCAGCCGGCATCCCAATGATCTCCTTCGCGAGCACATCCCCAGCACTAAGCGACGCAGCATCCTACCCTCACTTCTACAGAGTCGTCCCAAGCGACTCATACCAGGGTGACGCATTGGCAGACGTTGTCTCCGCTGCAGGGTACACGAACACCGCGATCCTCTCGATGACGAACGCATACGGTGCAGGCGTGGGCGATGCCTTCGCAGCTGCATTCAACGCAAAGGACGGCCACCAGGTCTGCACCAGAGTAGCCTATGATGACGCTGCTCTGACCTCCGCAGTTGTTGGAGACGCAATCGCAGCCGTAGCCGCCGGAGACGCAGACGGAAACGCATGTGACTCAGTGCTTGTTGCTTCATACAGCCCAGACGGCGCGCAGATGGTTGGCGCCCTGAGGCTATCAGGAAGCATGATCCCCGCCTTCGGACCAGATGGAATGGCAGGATCAGCAGTGCTAGACGCATTCGGTAGCGACACAATCGCTTCCAACGGAATCGTCGCAACGAAGCCAGGTGGAACCGGTGTGAGCACCGGGGACTTCCCAGCAAGGTGCCTTGCAAACGCAGACTGCGCCTCTGGGATATTCACCTCAGAGCTTTATGACGCGATCATGATGATTGGTGCAGCCGCAATGATGGATGACGGTGCCGACATGGGAATGCATGTCCCAATGGTCGGTGCAGGAGACGGATACGCAGGTGCTTCAGGCACCCACGTCTTCACATCCAACGGTGACGTGTCTGGTGAAGTGTACAACTACAACGTGTGCACCTTCCACCACGTGCCAACCTACGGCGACTACTTCAACTGCGACAGGCAGTGGACCGTAGCCAACGGCCTTGAGGACGTGGCATTCGCAGGAACGACCGTCAAGATCGGATTCATGGGCGACATTACAAGCCCTGCTATTGCAGATCTATGGGCATCCTTCGCTGTCTCGTACTCTATTGCTGAGACTCTAGCCAACTACATTGCCTACAACCAGGGAGTGCAGTTCGAGTTCATCCCAGCCGATTCGGCTTGCGGAGACGCTGCTATTGTAGCGGCAAGTGCACAGGCTTTGGTATCCGCAGGAGTATGGGGTGTTGTCGGAGCAGCTTGCTCTGGAGCATCTACGGCAGCCAACGCGGTCTTCAAGGAGGCTGGAATACCAATGATTTCCTATGCAAGCACTGCATCCGTACTGAGCGATGACGCCTCACACCCCCTCTTCTGGAGAGTGGTGTCGAGCGACATCGAGCAGTCCGCTGCTCTAGCCGATGCTGTGGATGCGAACGGAGACGGTGCCAATCTGGCAATCCTTCTCGCACAGGACGTATACACGGCGGGAATCGCATCAGGATTCAGAGCTGCATTGGAGGCCAAGGGCCATACGATCTGCACTGAGGTGTCATACGACAGGAACGCTATCACGTCTACAACATACTCTGACCTCGTTACAGCTGTGCAGACCAACGGCTGTGGCGCAGCTGCTGTGTTCGCATACAACGCAGATGGAGCAGGGATCCTTGAGGAGATGTCTACCCAAGGTTTCACCGGACAGGTATACGGCAGCGACGGAATAGCCTCGGTCACTGTGGCTGATTCTATGGGTGCGGACAAGTCTCCACTCAACGGAGTTATTGCCACCAACCCAGGAGCACCATCTTGGGTTGTAGGACCAGACGCTAACCCAGTGCAGGCTGTCTTCCCAACTCTATGGGGGCAGTACGCTTTCGCAGATGTTTGCAACTTGGACATACGCGGCGGTGACAACGGAGGCCCAGACGGACTCAGCGACTACACGCTAGTAGCAGTGCTAGAGCAGGCAGGAGTAACCTGCCCAGCAGCAAACCTGACCACAGGCGCATCGGTCGCTAAGGGGCAGTTCGCAGAGTCTGCCTTCGACGCATCGGTGATTATGGCGCTCTCGGCCTTCGCTTTCCTAGCAGGGCAGGGCACCATAACAGCGGCACAGGCGATCCAGTCCACGGGACAAGGCTTCAATGGCGCTTCAGGGACAATGTCCTTCATGGCCAACGGAGACGTCGCGGGTACCGGATACTGCATCGGAACGTTCACTGTTGACTCAGCAGGTGCAGTCAGTTTCGACTGCCCCAAGGCTTGGGTCGACGGGGTAATCTCCGACGAGCCCGCAGATTCGGCTTAGAACCGAAAACAGGGATACGTAAAGCAGTGCGGCGGGTCATTTCCCGCCGCACTGCCCCAACTCAAGTTTAATGCAACATAACCGCCTCACGAGCGGTGTTATGCTAGGTGGCAGAGCAATTCTTGCCCCCATCCTCCTCCTCGACGCATTGTTCCTTGGACTGCTCTTGGGCTTCGGAACGCTCAATATCCTGGATATGCTGCTCCTGGGTTCTATTCCCAATGACATGGTGTGGCTGCTGCAGATAGTGCAGTCTCTCTCATGCGGATTCGCCATGGTGAAGATAGTCCTAGATATGCCTGCAAACTCGTCCCCTGTAATGGATGGACTTCGGAGATTGGCAGTCATAGGGTCACCAGCCTTGCTATTCGCCCTCGTGATCCTGACAATCGAGATGCTTCTAACTGGGCAGGAAAAGAGTGCGGCCATTACCTTCGATCTCACCAGTCTTGGGACCTCGACACTAATGTGGTCTGCCACATACCTTTCCATCGCAATAGGGCTGACCCTCACCTACAAGGTCCAGAGGTACGGCAACTTCGCTCAGTCAGAGCTATACATGGTCGGGATGTTCTTCGGGTTGATACTGGGTTGGAGCGAGCACTACTTCGTACTAAGCGAGGCCCCAGCTGACGGGGTGATCGCATGGTCCCTCTTGGTCCGCACCGTTCTGTTCGCCTTCTTCCTTACCGGGATACTCGGAGTAATCATAGACAGAGCGGTATACAGGGGCTTCCGAATCAGGGATGCCAGCCCGCAAGTGATGATGATAGCATCTCTGGGAGTAGCACTGATACTCAGATCGATATACTTCCTGAGGTTCTCCAGTGCTAAAGATCGATTCTACCCCGATGCCGATTTCACCAGCAGCTCGGCCAAATGGGAACTGCCCACCACATGGGTCAGGCTGAACCTCGGCAAAAGAGACACGTCTTCCGGCAGCTATTCACAAATGAATTGCGAACAGACTGGCGTCGATGCAGGAACCGGGGAGCCAATACTAACTCGAATTGTATCCGAATCAAAGCCGGTGATGGAGGTATACGAACACTCCTCACTCGACCCGGAATCTTTCTGCGTCACCCCCCTAACTTCCAGTCTGTCATATGCAAATGGTTCGCTGCCCGCGGTGGTATTCCTATCAGTCGCTCTCCTCGTCCTGCTTCTGAACAAGACCAGGCTTGGAATGAGGATGAGGGCAGTAGCCGACAACCCAGAACTCGCTGCAAGCAGCGGAATCAACGTAGAGAGGGTTCAGCAGACCAGCGCATTCCTATCCGCTGGCGTCACTGGCGCCGGAGGAGCGATATTCTCCGTCACACTACTGTTCAACCCGGTCACCGGGTTCACGCTACTGCTTCCTGCATTCGCAGTAATAGTACTAGGCACGATCGGATCAGTTAGCGGTGCAATCGTCGCCTCTCTGCTGGTGGGCTTCGTGAGGGCCTCATCAACCCCAATCCTAACCGGCGTGGGCAACCCACTCGAAAGATCGGGATACTCCGCGCTGTCCGGAGTCATACCCTACATCTTCCTGATAGCCATCCTCATCGTTCTGCCCAAGGGCCTGGGGGATGCATGGGAGAGGTGGAGCATCGAGAGGGAAAGGAAGAGGGGCGAAAGGGCCCAAAGGGATCCGGACCCGAGGATTGTCGCAGCTCTGGCATTCCTCCCTACCGGCATCCTCGGCACTCATCACTGGGCAAGTGGAAGGTCGGACAAGGCACAGAATTTTTCCATCTTGGCATTCGGATCATATGCGATCCATCGACTCTTCGGGTTCATCGGCAGGAACTCATTCGCTGACGGAGCGTGCTCGCAAGAGTGCCAGTCCAGTGGGGCAGGCTCGAACTTGGAGCTAATAACGGGGTCAGAGGGGGCCTCGTTGTCAGTCCAAGACTCCCCATACTCCTACGCTTCCGCAGGTGGACTGGATCAGAAATGGTACGAACTGATGGATACGGAAATCCAACTTGTGAACCTCGTTTCCGATATTTCAGAGATCCTCTGGCCGTGGGCGCCAATGTTGCTCTGGGCGATTGCCATATGGCAGGGCATCCAGATTTTGATTGGTCCGGGAGATCATCGCAAGCATGCAAAACCACTCGAATCAATGATTAGCGTCTTCGGACTAACCTCGATCAGAGATGCATTCAGAGAAACAACCGCCAAGGCCTCAAACAGGATTTCGGAGATCAATATCGCGCATTCTAACATCGTGAAAAAGACACATCAATCAGTATCTAACTACCTATCTAATATTGCCAGCAAGACCAAGGACAAACTAGGGGAGACGCTCAGCAACATCGACACAGATAGACTCCAGGTCCTGAGAGACCCATATGGCAGGGAGGGGGAAAGGGGATCATGGGTCACCTTCTCGTTCCTATTGCTGATCGTAATTTGGCTTATCTGGTGGCTACCCATCACTGGCAACCCAGACACATTCAGGTGGGATAAGATATACCAGTCATCCAACGTAATCTCAACAATCTGCGTGTTCGTTCTGATGTCGTTCGCTCTGAACCTGCACACCGGTTACACTGGAATGGTTAATTTCGGAATCATCTTCTTCGTAGGCATCGGGGCGATAACAGTCGCCATTCTCTCGGCCCCGAAAAATTACTACGGATATGGTTGGGGGATCCTCCCTGCCACCATCTTCGCAGTGTTGCTATCAGCTGCAATCGGGTGGGGTTTGGCATATCCCACCGCACGCCTCAGGACCGATTACTTCGCTATCGTGACGATTTCACTAGGAGAGGTGGTAAGGATACTTCTTTCCGCCGAGCCACTACTAAGAACCGGGCCTGTAAAATCCGCCATAGGGATTGGAAGCTTCCCTCTCCCACTCAAGGAGTGGTGGTTCTGTGGTAGCGGGGTCAAGACCGGCCCAGAGGAGCAATTCCTCAGTCCAGACTACTGCAAGTGGGCAAACCCCTCCCTCGACTCCCCATCCGCAACAGTATCAGAAATGCTCTCCCTGGGAGGGGAGCCGGCCCCCTACTCCCTACTCCTAGCAGTGTTCTCTGTTGCCGCAGTTATCATGGTCTGGGTACTCCTAGCGAGAATACTCGCCTCTCCATGGGGGAGGATTCTCAAAGCCATCAGAGAGGACGAGGAGGTCGCCCAGCACCACGGGCATGACGTCCTCACCCACAAGGCCGCTAGCTTGGCTTTGGGCGCCGCCATATGCGCCCTGGCAGGGGCAATCTGGGCATGGAAGCTTTCGGCGATCAGCCAGAATTTCATGTCTCCAGCCGGCTCCACCTTCCTGGTTTGGGCAGCATTCATCATCGGCGGTTCTGCGAATAACAGAGGGATGCTGATAGGCGCCTCGATAATAGTGATGTCCGGTTACGTGTTCAGCGTCCTCGCAGTGGCATCAAACCCAGACCTCCCCCTCTACGGCACCGCAACTAGGGTGGATGAATTGTTCATCTGGCTCGTAACCGATCAATGGGGAGTCACCAGGCTGTTCTTGGCCATACTGTTGATCGGCATCCTGTCCCGATCCTCCAGACTGGTGGAGCTCGGCGCATTCGGAGCCATGATATTCGCTTTCACCGCTCTTTTCATGGATGGATCTAGGGCACTGACCCCGGCCGCCAACTATGCCGGCGACATCACGGTCGCTGGTGGTGACATGTCCTACATCCGGTTGATACTGGTTGGCTGCTTGATGCTATTCTCGCTAATGTTCAACCCGAAGGGCCTCCTACCGGAGGTCCCGAGCAGGCCCGAACGACCATCTGGAGGCGAGGGCTAATGGTCGCGGTTCTGAAAGTCGAGGGGCTCCGCAAGGAGTTCGGAGGACTGGTGGCGGTCGATGACGTCTCCTTCGAGATTGGAGAAGGCGAGTTCGTCGGTCTGATCGGGCCGAACGGCTGCGGAAAGTCCACCACCTTCAACTGCATCAGCGGACTTCTCGGGAAGACCGCCGGCAAGGTCTCTCTATTCGGCGAGGACGTGACGAACATGAGGCCAGACCAGATACACAAGTTCGGCTTGACACGCACATTCCAGGACACTCGCCTCTGGAGGGAGATGACAGTTATCGAGAACGACCTGGTCCCTCCCCGGAACCAATTCGGAACGACAATCGCCGAACGTCTGAGGGCGCTACTCCTACCAGGATCCAGCACCTCAGAGGATGAGAGGGTGCGTACGGCGTACTCAACCCTCGATCAATTGGAGGTCCCCCATATGGCGCACAACCTAACGAGCGATCTATCCGGTGGCCAGAGCAAGCTCGTGGACATAGGACGATCGATGATGGGGGAGCCAAGCCTCCTCCTCCTAGACGAGCCGGTAGCAGGAGTGGCCGGGCCACTGGCGATGAAGATATTCAACAACCTTAGGAAGATGGTCGACGAGACGGGAATCTCGGTCCTCATCATCGAGCACAACATGGACTTCATCCTCAGACAGGGAGTGGACAGGATCGTGGTCATGAACGAGGGAGAGGTGCTGATGCAGGGGACCCCGGATGAGGTGAAGGGGAACAGAGCCGTCATCGAGGCTTACTTGGGCGCAGCAGGAGAACCGCTGGAGGGAGAGGAGTGACCAGAGTACTCGATGTATCCGGATTAGAGGGGGGCTACGGCTCGGTGCAGATACTCTACGGCATCGACATGCACGTCGAGGAAGGCGAGTTCGTCACAATCATAGGGCCAAATGGCTGCGGAAAGTCGACGCTTATCAAGACAATATTCGGAATCGCGACCTACTATGGGGGCGAGGTCGAGTACAGGGGGCAAGACATCTCCGGATGGAGGACCGACCAGCTGGTGAACCACGGAATCGCATACGTCCCGCAGGTTGACAACGTGTTCCCCTCACTTTCCGTACTGGAGAACCTGCAGATGGGCGGCAACTCACTTCCGAGGGGAATCCTCAATGAGAGGATAGAGAGGTCCCTCGAGATGTTCCCAGACCTGAGGAACAGGGAGTACGACCTCGCCGCATCACTCTCAGGTGGAGAGAGGCAGATGCTGGCAATATCCCGGGCCCTAATCTCGGATCCTAAGTTCCTGTTGCTGGATGAGCCTACCGCGGCTCTCTCCCCT
>CESQ01044310.1_pt1 | contig 16674 bp, 16 predicted proteins | sample 361401 | NCBI WGS metagenome assembly CESQ01 (sample SAMEA2622119, study PRJEB7988) | marine metagenome | isolation source: saline water (ENVO:00002010), including | reverse complement strand
GATGAAAGAGAACAAACATTAAACCAGTTATTAGTTGAAATGGATGGATTTGATACCAATGAAGGTGTTATTATAATTGCAGCTACGAACAGGCCAGATGTTTTAGACCCAGCTTTATTAAGACCTGGAAGATTTGATAGACAGGTTGTAGTTTCGCTTCCAGATATCATCGGTAGAGAGAAAATATTAAAAGTGCATTCAAAAAAAATCACGATGGCATCAGATATAAATTTAAGGACTGTAGCTAGAGGAACACCTGGATTTTCTGGAGCCGATTTAGCAAATTTAGTAAATGAATCTGCTCTTTTAGCTGCAAGAAAAAATAAAAGATTAGTTACGAACCAGGAATTTGAAGAGGCAAAAGATAAGGTGATGATGGGTGCAGAAAGAAGATCAATGGTAATGACAGAAGATGAAAAAAAATTAACTGCATACCACGAAGCAGGACATGCAATCGTAACCATTAACGAAAAAGCAGCCTACCCAATTCACAAAGCTACAATTATTCCTAGGGGAAGAGCACTTGGAATGGTTATGCAATTACCTGAAAAAGATGAAGTATCTCAAACTAGAGAACAATTACACGCTCAAATGGCAATAGCAATGGGTGGAAGAGTAGCTGAAGAAATTATATTTGGGGAAGATAAAGTAACTACTGGAGCATCAAGTGATATTGAACAAGCAACAAAAAGAGCTAGAGCAATGGTTATGAGAGCAGGATTAAGTAAAGAATTAGGCCCAGTTGCTTATGGTGAAAACGAGGAAGAAGTTTTTCTAGGACGATCAGTTGCTAGACAGCAAAATATGTCAGAGGAAACAGCGAAAAAAGTTGATGCTGAAATTAGAAAATTTGTTGAAAAAGGATACGAAAGAGCAAAAACTATACTAAACGAAAAAATTGAAGACTTACATAAATTAGCTAAAGCTTTATTAACTTATGAAACTCTTACTGGTAGTGAGATAGAGGATTTAATTAATAAAAATATTTATCCATCAAATAAAGAAGATTTAAAAGTTGAGGAAAAAGAACAAAGCTCAGCATTAGGATCAATTGGATTAAAACCAAAAATAGTTCATTAATTTATAATGCAGAAATATTACACAAGAGCGTGTAATTTTTACTACGGAAAAAATTCAGAACTTAAAGTAAAAAATAAACTTTCGCTACCACTAAATGGTGACAATAATATTTCTTTTGACCATTTAGAAATTATCACAAGAAAATATAAAAAAAAAATTCATATCAAAGATATCAACAAACAAAATAAAACTATTAAAAAAAATTTAAAAGAAGATTTAAAAATTTTATTAAAAAAAAAAAAATTTAAAAATTTTAATTTAAAAAAAATACCAATATTAATGGGAGTTATAAATTTAACACCTGACAGCTTTTCTGATGGTGGAAAATATAATAAAAATAACAAATCTTTTCATCATGCAAAATATTTAATTAAAAAAGGCTGCAAGATTTTAGATATTGGTGGTGAATCTACAAGACCCGGTTCTAATGAAGTTAAAAAACAAAAAGAATGGAAAAGAATTGTCAAAACAATAAAAAAAATAAATAAATTAAATCAATTTATTTCTATAGATACAAGAAAAAGCTGGATAATGGAAAAAGCGATAAAATTAAATGTGAATATGATTAATGATGTGTCAGGGCTTAACCATGATTCTAATACTATAAATATTTTAAAAAAAACTAATATTCCTTTTGTAATTCATCATATGCAAAGAAACCCAAAAATTATGCAAAAAAATCCTTTATATAAAAATGTCGTTTTGGATATATATGATTTTTTTGATAAAACTATTCGTAAAATAAGAGCAAAAGGTATTAAGCATAAAAATATTATTTTAGACCCGGGTATAGGATTTGGTAAAAACTTGAAACATAATATTACCCTAATAAGCAATATTTCTATTTTTCACTCGCTGGGATTTCCTATATTATTAGGAGTTTCTAGAAAAAGATTCATTAAAGATTTATCTGGAGAAAATGATAGTAAAGAAAGGATAGGTGGAACTATATCATCAAATTTGTTTGCATTAATGCAAGGTGTTCAGTTTTTAAGAGTCCATGATGTAAATGAAGTAAATCAAAGTATAAAAGTTTTTAAATCTTTAAATTTTAAATAATGTTAAAAAAATACTTCGGGACTGATGGAATAAGAGGAAAAGTAAATCAAGGAAATATTAATGGAGAAATGTTTTTTAAATTTGGTTTAGCTGCCGGAACATACTTTAAAAATTTAAAAAAAAATAAACAAATAGCAATTATTGCGAAAGATACTAGATTGTCAGGTTATACCCTGGAACCAGCTTTAGTTTCTGGTCTCGCATCAGCAGGCATGCATGTTTTTACTTTGGGACCTTTACCAACTAATGGACTGGCAATGTTAACAAAAAAAATGAGAGCTAATATGGGAATTATGATTACAGCTTCTCATAACCCCTACTATGACAATGGATTAAAATTGTTTGGACCTGATGGTCTAAAACTTTCTGATAAAATTGAGAAAAAAATCGAAAAATTAATAGACTCAAAAATTGTAAAAAATTTATCTAGGCCAGAAGTTCTTGGGAGAGTAAAAAGATTAGAGGATGCTAACGAAACATATATTGAAATATTAAAAAAAAACTTTCCAAAAAAATTTAGTTTAAAAGGAATAAAGATCGCAATAGATTGCGCAAATGGAGCGGCTTATAAGTCAGGACCAAAACTTTTTAAATCATTAGGTGCAAAAGTTTACAACATCGGAACTTCTCCAAACGGATTGAATATCAATCAAAAATGTGGCTCAACCTTCCCAAAAAAAATCAAAAATTTAGTCAAAAAACATCGAGTAAATCTAGGCATATCTTTAGATGGAGATGCTGACAGGATAATTTTATGCGATGAAAAGGGAAAAATAATTGATGGAGATCAAATAATTGCAATGCTGGCCAATAGATGGAAAAGAAAAAAAATACTTAAAGGTGGAGTGATTGGGACATTAATGTCAAATTATGGTTTAGAAAAATATTTTAAAAATAAAAAAATTAAATTCATTAGAGCTAATGTTGGAGATAGATTTGTGAAGGAAAAAATGCAAAAAAATAATTTTAATTTGGGTGGAGAACAGTCTGGACACATAATCCTTGGTAAATTTGCTACAACTGGAGATGGTTTACTTGTAGCTTTAGAGGTTTTATTTTCGATGAGAAAAGGAAAAAAAGCTAGCGACTTATTCAATATGTTTAAACCAACACCTCAAGTTTTAGAAAATATAGCAGTTAAAGATAAATTAATTATCAATTCTAAAAAATGTAAAAAAGCAATTAGGCTGGCATCAAAATTAATTAAAAATAATGGCAGGATGCTCGTGCGTAAGTCAGGAACTGAGCCAAAAATTAGAATTATGGGCGAGTCAGAAAATAAAGTATTATTATTTAAATGTATAAATTTAGTTAAAAGGTCTATTAAATAAATTGAAACCTAAATCCAAAGTACTAGTTATCGCTGGCTCAGATTCCTCAGGAGGTGCTGGCATTCAAGCAGATATAAAAACTATTACTTCACTAGGATCGTATGCAATGACAGCAGTTACAGCCATTACCTCTCAAAATACGCAAGGTGTAAAATCTATATTCTCTGTTCCTGCAGCAGATATATCAAAACAAATTGAATTTACTTCCAAAGATATAAAGCCCGATGCAATTAAAATTGGAATGCTACACTCTAAAGGTATTATTAAATCGGTTTTAAAATCTTTAAAAAAAATAAATGCAAAAAAAATAATTTTAGATCCTGTAATGGTTGCAAAAGGAGGAACAAGATTAATTAATACCCAGAGTATAAAGATACTTAAATTAAATCTTATAAAAAAAGTATCTTTAATAACCCCAAATATTCCTGAGGCTGAAATTTTAACTAATACAAAAATAAATACTTTAGAAGATATGATTAAATCTGGAAAAATATTACTAATGCTGGGAGCTAAAAATGTTTTAATTAAAGGTGGTCATTTGAAATCAAATATAATGCAAGATGTTTTATTATATGGAAAAAAAATTTCAATATTTAGAAATAAAAAAATAAAAACAAAAAATACTCATGGTACGGGATGTACTTTATCAAGTGCCATAGCTACATATTATTCATGTGGAAAAACATTAAACACATCTTGTTATATGGCAATTAAGTATGTTAACCATGCAATAAAAACAGGACCAAATTATGGAAAAGGCCACGGACCAATAAACCATTTGAATATAATAAACATAGATAAAAATTTTAAATGAGAAATATAGTTGTAGTAGGATCACAATGGGGAGATGAAGGAAAGGGAAAAATTGTAGATTGGCTATCAAGTGAAGCAGATGTAATAGTAAGATTTCAAGGAGGACACAACGCAGGGCACACTTTAGTTATTGATGGCGTTACATATAAATTAAGATTATTACCTTCTGGAATAGTTAGAAAAAATAAAATTTCTATAATAGGTAATGGTGTTGTAATTGATCCTTGGGCATTAGTTGAAGAAATTGATGAAATAAATTCAAAAGGTGTAGAAGTTACAAAAAATAATTTAATAATTTCAGAATCTGCAAATTTAATTTTACCTTTTCATAGAGAAATTGATGAAATTAGAGAAGATGCTGCAGGAAAATCTAAAATAGGTACAACAAGAAGGGGCATTGGTCCTGCCTATGAAGACAAAGTAGGCAGAAGGTCAGTTAGAGTAATGGATTTAGCTTCAGAAAAGAGTATTGATGAAAGATTAGACTCAGCTCTTTTTTATCACAATCTAATAAGAAAGGGTCTTGGAAAAGAAATTTTTCAAAAAGATAAAATTAAAAAAGACTTAATTGAAATAGCTCCAAAAATATTAAAATTTTCACAAGCAGTTTGGAAAAAAATTGATGAATTTAAATTAGAAAAAAAAAAAATTTTGTTTGAGGGTGCTCAAGGTATATTGCTTGATGTTGACCATGGAACCTATCCATTTGTTACATCATCCAACACAGTCGCTTCATCCGCAGCTACAGGATCTGGTTGTGGTCCAAATTCTATTGATTATGTTTTAGGAATTACTAAAGCATACACAACTAGAGTTGGGGAAGGTCCTTTTCCTACAGAATTAAATGATGCCGTAGGGGAGACACTTGCAAATAAAGGAAAAGAATTTGGGACAGTTACTAGTCGAAAAAGAAGATGTGGATGGTTTGATGGAGTACTTGTTAAACAAACCATAAAAATTTCTGGAATTAATGGAATTGCTTTAACTAAACTAGATGTTCTAGATGAATTAGACGAAATTAAAATGTGTATTGCTTATAAACTTAATGGTAACGAAATTGGTTATCTTCCTGCTTCTGCAGAAGAACAATTTAAAGTAAAGCCTATTTATAAAATTTTTAAAGGTTGGAAAACTTCAACGAAAGGTATTAAAAATTTTGGTGACCTTCCTAATAATGCTAAAATTTATATAAAGGAATTAGAAGCTTTCTTGGAAACTAAGGTGTCTAGTATTTCTACAAGTCCAGAAAGAAAAGATACTATATTAATTGAAGATCCTTTTAAGATTTAATTTGCTGATAAAAGATTTTTTGATTTAGCAGAATTTAACATATGTTTCTGTAATTTTTCAAAAGCTTTATTTTCAATTTGTCTTATTCTTTCTCTACTAATTTTATATTTTTTACTTAAATCTTCTAGTGTAAAAGGTTCATCGCTTAGTCTTCTAGAGTATAAAATTTCTCTTTCTCTATCGTTTAATATTTTAATAGAGTCTTGCAAGAGATCTTTTCTTTGCTCCATCTCCTCTTTTTGAGCAAATTTAAGTTCTTGATCCATTTCACTATCTACAATCCAATCTTGCCATTGATCCCCATCTTCTCCAATTGGAGCGTTCAAAGAATGTTCTTTTCCACTAAGTCTTCTATTCATTGAAACCACTTCATCCTTGCTCACAGAAAGCTTTTGAGCTATTTCATTTGCATGTTCATCTTTTAGATCACCTTCAGAACGAGGAGCTATTTGATTCTTAATTTTTTTCAAATTAAAAAATAATTTTTTCTGGGCTGTTGTTGTTCCTATTTTTACAAGGCTCCAAGATCTTAAAATATATTCTTGAATAGAAGCTTTAATCCACCACATTGCATAAGTTGCTAATCTAAAACCTTTTTCAGGTTCAAATTTTTTTACTGCTTGCATTAAACCAATATTTCCCTCTGAAATCATTTCATTCACTGGAAGGCCATATCCTTTATATCCCATTGCTATTTTAGCTACTAAACGTAAATGACTTGTAACAAGTTTTTCAGCAGATTTTAAATTTCCAGTATCTCTCCAATTTTTTGCTAACATATATTCTTCTTCCGCATCTAGCATTGGAAATTTTTTTATTTGTGCCAAGTAAGCAGACAAACCTCCCTCGTTAGATAAAGCCGGCAAGTTGTAGTTTTTTGTATTAGATGTCATTTTCAATGTTTATTTAATAAAGATAAATAATTTTACAATGCTTTTTATTTACACGCTTTTCCTAGTTTTTTTAGTATATTTTCTAAATTTTTTGGCAGATTTGATTCAAATTCTAATTTTTTATCAGTTCTGGGGTGAATAAAACCCAAAACTTTAGCATGTAAAAATTGTCTTTCCAAAGATATAATATTACTTTCAAGTTCAGCATCTATATTTTTAATTTTTTTAAATTTTTTCTTATATTTTTTATCTCCCAAAATACAGTTTCCTTTAAAACTCATATGAACTCTAATTTGATGAGTTCTCCCAGTTTCAAGTTTACATTCTATAAAACTAAAAGTGGGTATATTTTTATTTTCAAAAACTTTAAGTGTTTTATAATTTGTAATTGCTCTTTTCCCTTTAATAACACTTACTTCCATAAGCTGTCTATTTTTAGAACTTCGTTTAATATATGTATCAATCTTCCCACTTTGTGGCCTAAGCTTTCCCCAAATTAATAATTGATAAATTCTTTTAATTGTATGTTCACTAAATTGTTTGGATAATTTTTCGTGTGAAAAATTATTTTTTGCAACAACTATTAATCCAGAAGTTTCCTTATCAATTCTATGAACAATTCCTGGTCTAAGTTTGTCCCCAATACTTGATAAATTTTTACTATCGTAATTTATCAAGGCGTTTACTAATGTTTTATCATAGTCTCCTGCACCGGGGTGCATAGATATACCTGAGGGCTTGTTTAATACTATAAGATCTTTGTCTTCATAAATTATATCTAATTTAAAGTTATATGGTTTAAGCGAAGCTTTACTGGGCTCAGGAATTTCAAGGCTTATAGTATCTCCAATTTTTATTTTTTTTGATGGGTCTTCTATAATAATATGGTTTACTTTTAATCTTTTGTTTAAAATTAAATTTTTAATTCTAGTTCTGCTTAGATCTTTTTCATTATTTGATATAAATTGATCTATCCTTTTACCTTGTTCATTAACGTTAACAATTAAATTGATGGTATTTTTCATAAATTATAATAATAATACTATATGCGCTTGTAGCTCAACTGGATAGAGCGCCAGATTTCGGCTCTGGAGGTTCAGGGTTCGACTCCTTGCGAGCGCACCAGCATTCAATCTTTAATCATTAATCTACAGGTTAAGTCCACTCTATGAAGCCATATCTTCTTATTATAAAAATACTCATCTACTGCACTCCTAACTCCTTGACAAAGCCCATAATCATCTATGTGTAAAATGCCGCCTTTTTCGAGCCTAGGATACAATATTTCTAATTGAAGTTTAGTAGTATTGTATAAATCTGTATCAAGTCTCAATAATGAAATTTTTTTGGGTAAATTTTCCTCTTTTTTTAAAGTTTCTAAAATATTACCTTTAATTAATATTGGTTGGTATTTTTCAATTAAATTAAATTTTTCTAAATTTTTTTCTACCTCTTGTTTACTTGGGTAAAAATTCTTTTGAGCTTTAAAATCCTCTGGATCAACTTTTTTTCCTTTAACGGTGAAATCTTTTTCACTAATTGTATTATCTAAAAAACCTTCCTCAAAAGTATCAAAGCCGTATATTTTGGAATTTAATTTATTTTTTTGAACATAAGAACAAATTATACCAAGACTACCTCCTTTAAAAACTCCACATTCTACAACATCTCCCTGTATTTTTTTATCAGATATATAATTTATAGATTGTATTAAAGACCAAATATTTTCTTTTCTACAAAGAGAAATTTCCAATGCTCTATTTATATTTATTTTATCTTCTTCATTTATTTCAACTATTGAGTTATGTCTCCGTTCATAAAAATTATTTTTTCTGACAATTTTAAACCCAAAAAGCGAAAAAAAATTCTTTAAAATTTTTTTAAATATATTTTTTTCTTCCTCATAAGAACTTGTCATTTTATTCTCCAATATTTATCAAAGACCCTTTTTTTCGTGCCTGACTAAAAGAATAGTAGAATAAGGATATTCCAAGAAACAAGTAAATACCATTTAAATATAATGCTTCAACTATATTTGAATAATTGACCTCTTTGTTTACCAGAATAGATCTTGCTTCTTCAAAAATATACACAAGCGGTAGACCTCTAGCTATAGTTTGAAAAAATTGAGGTAATATTTCTATTGGATAATATATACAGCCAAGTGGTGCCAATAAAAATAAAGAAGACCAGGCTATATTTTCAAAAGCTGGTCCGTACCTTAATAATCCAGAAGATACAAAAAGACCTAATGTAATTCCAAAAATATATAAACTTAAAAATAAATAAAACAAAGGTACACCAAGATTTAAAATAGAAATTCCAAACAACGGACTTGTTATAAGTATAGCTGGAACCAATCCTATTAAAGTTCTAATGAGCGCAGTAATTATCAATGAAGTAATTATTTCACTTATCTTCATAGGTGCAATAAACAAATTTGTAAAATTTCTACTCCAGATTTCTTCTAGAAATAACATGTTAAAACTTATGCTTGATCTAAATAGGAAATCATAAAGAATTGCACAAGTTAAAATAACCCCAACAGTATTATTATAGTAGTCACTGTGGATAGAAAAAAATTTTGAGATAAATCCCCATAAAATTATTTGGATTGTTGGCCAATATATTAGATCTAATATTCTTGGAAGTGAACTTTTAATAAGAAAAAAATGCCTTAAAAAAAGTCCAAAAATTCTTTTAAAATTCATCATCAACCTTATTAAGTTTTAAAAAAACTTCTTCGAGATTAGTTTTACCATGTTTTTTTATTAATTCGTTTGGTGCACCCTTATCAATTATTTCACCATCTTTCATCATCAATACATTTTTACATAATCTTTTTACTTCATCCATATTATGTGATGCCAAAAGTATAGACATATTTTTTTCTTTTGAAATTTTTTCAATAAAGGATCTGACATAATTTCCTGTTTCAGGATCTAATGAAGCAGTAGGTTCATCTAAAAATAATATTGAAGGATCATTAATCAAAGCCTTTGCTAAACTGACTCTATTTTTCTGTCCTGATGAAAGTTCACCAGTTTGTTTATTTAGAAATTCTTTTAATCTTAATTTTTCAGTTAAATATTCAATTCTACTTTTTACTTTTTTTACTCCATATAGATGTCCATAAACAATTAAATTCTCTTTTACTGATAGTTTTTTTGGTAACTCAATATAAGGGGAAATAAAATTCATTTTATGAAGTAGAGAGATTCTATTTTTATCTATATCCTCTCCATTAATTAATACTTTTCCTGAAGTTGGTTTTAATAAGCCAAGCATCATTGCTATCGTAGTAGTTTTTCCACAGCCATTGGGTCCAAGCAAACCTAAAATTTCATTTTCATTTATTTTAAAATTAATATTTTTAACAGCTTCTTTTTTTGAATAGTTTTTTGATAGATTTTCAACAATTATTAATGTTTTCATTATTTTTTTGAAGCTCTTATTAATCTATCATTAATGGCAAGACCAAATCCTTTATTAGGAATTTTTTCTATTGCAATACTTTTATAATTTTTGTTTTTAATAATTCGCATTGTTTTATATAAATTTTTTGCTGCTTCCTTAAGATTTTTATTTTTACTTAAATAATAAAAGTTTTTATCAGAAAATTTCCTTTTTTTTATTGCTATAAATGCCTCATTTAATTTTATACTTTTAGCGTTTAATCGAATAGGTATTCCAGGTGAATAATGAACTTTACTTTGACCAGGTGAAATCATTTTTTTCTTATTTTTTCTAAATTTTAGTTTTGTTTTAAGAATTTTGTTTATTTTTGATATTTCAGTTCCTCCAAGTCTAAGAATTTGTGGTGTTTTAATTAAATTAATTATAGTTGATTCCAAACCTATTTTTGATCTACCCCCATCAAGAATAAATTTAATTTTTTTTCCAAATTCGTCTTTAACATCATCTGCAGATACAGCACTTATTTTTTTTGTAATATTGGCGCTAGGTGCTGCCAAAGGATAATCTAATAAATTTAAAAGTTTTTTTGATAGATTATTTTTCGGAAATCTTACTGCAAGTGTATTTTTTTTATTATTAACAAATTTGGAAATTCTACTTTTTTTTTTTAATTTTAAAACAAATGTAATTGGCCCTGGGCAAAGTTTTTTATATAAGAGATAAAAATTTTTATTAAGGTCACAATCACTTTTAAGTTGTTTTAAGCTTGAGTAATGAACTATGGCAGGGTTATTTTTAGGTCTTTTCTTTAACTTATAAATTTTTTTAACAGCAGTATTTGAATATGCGTTAGCTGCTAATCCATAAACAGTTTCAGTAGGTATTGCTATGCAATATCCGCTATCTAGCAGCATCTTTGCCTTTTTAATATTTGCAAGATTATTTTTCATGTATTATGACCAACTAATATATGAAAGAAAAAAATTTGCCAGATGATATTAACTCAAGATCATTAGAAGATTTAACAAAAGAAGCAGACGCAATTATAGATCAGTTAGAAAAAAGTAAGAATTTAGAAAATTCCCAAGAAGAATATCAAAAATTGATCAAATTAAATAATTTAATAGAAAAAAAATTTCAGACAATCTCAAAAAAAATCAGTGAAAAAACTAGACAAAAAATTAATAATATTTTGAATAAAAATGATTAAAGAGATTAATAAAGTTGCAAAAGATACAAATTTTTTTTTAAATTCATATTTAAAAAAACAAACCACATCAGAACTTTTATATCCAATGAAGTATAGTTTGTTACCAGGCGGTAAAAAGATTAGATCTAAAATTTTAATTGATGTTGGAAGAATTTTTAATTTAAACTATAAAAATTTAATCAAAATTGGAGCCGCGATCGAATGTATTCACGCATATTCACTTGTCCATGATGATTTACCTTGCATGGATAATGACGATATTAGAAGAGGAAAATTGTCAACACATAAAAAGTTTGGAGAAGCAACAGCAGTCCTAGCTGGCAATTCTCTGCTAACTTTGGCATATGAAATTTTAAGTGATAAAAATTTGTTAATTAAAGATGATAAAAAGTTAAAATTAATAAAACTAATCTCTAAAAGTTCAGGCCATTCAGGCATAGCTGGAGGACAATATTTAGATCTAAAATATGAAAAAAAAAAGAAATCACTAAATAGAATAATTCATATGCAAATAAAAAAGACAGGAAAATTATTTTCTTTTAGTTGTTTAGCTCCAGTAATATTGGCTAACAAAAATAATAAAATTTTTAATAAATTTATAAAAATTGGAAATGAAATAGGATTGTTATTTCAAATTTCTGACGATTTAATTGATTTTAAAGGAAATTCAAAACAAGCAGGAAAAAAAACTAATAAGGATAAAAAAAAAGGAAAAGCTACTATAATTAATTTACTTGGTCATAAAAATACCATTAAATATGTTAATAATTTAAAAATAAAAATTTTTAATAAACTTGAACCTTATGGAAAAAAAAGTGATAGTTTAAAAAAAACTATTTCTTTTATTATTAATAGAAAAAAATGAAAAAAAATTACCAATATTTAGATAAAGTAAATTTCCCATCGGATATAAAAAATTTAAAACGTTCAGAGTTAAAAATTTTAGCAAAAGAAGTTCGTCAAGAGTTAATTGATACAGTTTCAGTGACAGGTGGACATTTAGGAGCTGGATTGGGAGTTGTTGAGCTAACAATTGCACTACATTATGTTTTTGACACACCAAATGATAAATTAATTTGGGATGTGGGTCATCAATCTTATCCTCATAAAATATTAACAGGTAGAAAAGACAAGATAAAAACTTTAAGACAAGGAAATGGATTATCTGGTTTTACAAAAAGATCTGAGAGCGAATACGATCCTTTTGGTGCTGCACATAGCTCTACATCTATATCATCTGCACTAGGAATAGCAGTTGCAAATAAACTTTCAAAAAAATCTGATCAAGTTGTTGCAGTAATTGGTGATGGTGCAATAAGCGCTGGAATGGCATATGAAGCAATGAATAATGCGGGCGTTTCAAAAACAAAACTGATTGTTGTTTTGAATGATAACGACATGTCAATTGCAAAACCCGTTGGGGCGATGAGTACTTACTTAGCAAAACTATTATCTACAAAATTGTATTTTAGTTTAAGAGAAACTATTAAATTAATTATATCTGCGTTTTCGAAAAGATTTAGTGATAAAGCAGGCAAAGCTGAAGATTTCCTAAGATCTGCTGTAACAGGGGGGACTTTATTTAATTCTCTAGGTTTTTATTATGTTGGTCCAATAGACGGTCACGATATTGATGACCTTATTCCAGTTTTACAAAATGCTAAAAATTTAAATCATGATGGACCAATTATGATTCACATAAAAACAAAAAAAGGAAAAGGTTACGAATTTGCTGAAAAATCTAGTGACAAATTTCATGGTGTAGCTAAATTTGATATAAAAACTGGAATACAACAAAAATCAAAATCCAATACTCCATCTTATACAAAAGTTTTTGCAAATACTTTGATCAAACATGCTGAAAAAGATAGTAAGATCGTAGGTATTACTGCTGCAATGCCATCAGGAACTGGAATGGACTTATTTGGAAAAAAATTTCCATCTAGAATGTTTGATGTGGGTATTGCTGAACAACATGCGGTGACATTTGCTGCAGGACTTGCAACAGAGGGGTATAAGCCATATGCAGCAATATATTCAACTTTTTTACAAAGAGCTTATGACCAGGTAGTTCATGATGTGGCAATTCAAAGTTTACCAGTAAGATTTGCAATTGATAGAGCTGGTCTAGTTGGTGCAGATGGACCAACTCATGCAGGTTCATTTGATGTAACTTATTTATCAACATTACCAAATTTTATAGTAATGGCCCCAAGTGATGAAGGAGAACTTATAAAAATGATTAATACATCAATTGATATAAATAATAATCCATCAGCAATTAGATATCCAAGAGGTAATGGTTTTGGTGTAGAAATTCCTTCAATTGATGAAAAAATAAAAATAGGTAAAGGTAGAGTAATATTTGAAGGAAAAAACATTGCAATTTTAAATTTTGGTGCAAGATTGCAAGAATGTATTTTGGCAAAGGAAAATTTAAATAAAAAGGGAATTAATCCGACGATAATAGATGCAAGATTTGCTAAACCACTAGATGAAAATTTAATTTGGCAGATAGCTGCAGATCATCAGTATTTAATTACTATTGAAGAGGGATCAATCGGTGGCTTTGGTTCTCATGTAACCAATTTTTTAACAGAAAAAAACTTACTAGACTCCAATCTAAAGATAAGAACTATGACTTTACCAGACCAATTTTTAGATCATGATACTCCTGTACAAATGTATAAACAGGCAGGCTTAGATTCAAATTCAATTGAACAAAAAGTATTAGATTTATTAAATTCAAAAATTATTGTTCAAAAACAAAACTAAAATTATTTTCCACATTGAGCTTTATGCAATAAATAATGATCTAATAAAACACAATGCATCATAGCTTCTCCAATTGGCACAGCCCTTATTCCTACACAAGGATCATGTCTACCTTTAACTGAAATAGAAGTATTTTTACCAAATTTATCTATAGTTTTTCTATTTATTAGAATTGATGAAGTTGGTTTTACACCAAATGAAACTACTATCTCTTGTCCACTAGATATTCCACCAAGAATTCCTCCTGCATTATTAGATAAAAATTTAGTTTTTTTACCTTTCTGTGAAATTTGGTCAGAGTTTTGTTCCCCAGTTAAAATTGCTGAATTCATTCCTGAACCTATATTAACTCCTTTTACTGCATTAATGCTCATCATAGCCGCAGCAAGATCCATGTCCAACTTGGAATATATAGGCGCACCTAGACCTACAGGCACTCCTTTTGCTCTTACTTCTATAACAGCACCACACGAGGAGCCTGATTTTCTGATGCTTAATAAATATTTTTCCCAAAGTTTTAAAATTGATTTATCAGGACAGAATAATGCATTTTTATTTATAAATTTATCATTCCACTTTTTTAAATCACATCCAAGTATTCCTAGTTGAGTAACTGCACCCACTACTTTATATTTTTTTCCGATTTTGTTTTTCATAACCTTTTTTGCAATAGCTCCTGCAGCTACTCTCGCAGCAGTTTCCCTGGCCGACTGTCTGCCTCCACCTCTATAATCTCTAATTCCATATTTTTTAAAATATGTAAAATCAGCATGACCAGGTCTAAATTTATTTTTTATCGTTTCATAGTCTCTTGATCTCATATCTTTATTATAGATAATCATAGAAATAGGAGTGCCAGTTGTTTTTCCTTCAAAGGTACCTGATAATATATTCACTTTATCATCTTCCTTTCTCTGAGTAGTAAATTTGGATTGACCAGGTCTCCTTTTATTCAATTCATTCTGAATATCTTTTTCTTCAAGTTTTATATTGGGCGGACAACCATCAACTACACAACCAATTGCTATACCATGAGATTCTCCCCATGTAGTGAAACGAAATAGCTTTCCAAAAGTATTAAATGACATTAAATATATTATATAAGTTATTTTGTTAAAATTATGAATCAAAAAAATTCATTAGATTTGGATATATGCTTTATGGATTTAGAGAATCCAATAGAACTCTTCGATAATTGGTTCAATGAAGCTAAAAAGACTGAAATAAATGATCCAAATACACTCGCATTGGCGACAGCTGACAAGAATGGGGTGCCTTCAGTTAGAATGGTTCTATTGAAAGATTTTAGTAAAAATGGATTTGTTTTTTATACAAATTTAAATAGTGTTAAAAGTGCAAATTTAAAAAATAATCCTTACGCCTCAATGTGCTTTCATTGGAAAAGTTTATTGAGACAGATAAGAATAAATGGAAAAATTTCACAAGTACATGATAATGAAGCTGACGAATATTTTACAAGCAGGCCTTATGGCAGTAAGATCGGAGCCTGGGCATCAGAACAAAGTACTATATTAAAAAATAGACATGAATTATATCAATCTATCGAGAAGTTTAAAAAAAAATATCCAGATAAAAATAGTGTACCAAGACCAAAATATTGGTCTGGCTGGAACTTAATTCCTAAAGAGATTGAATTTTGGCTAGACGGTGAAAATAGAATTCATCAAAGATTAAAATATTTTATAAATAAAGAAGGTAAATGGGAAAGGTTTTTGCTTAGTCCTTAAAATGATCTTTCCAAACTAAAAGATGTTAAATTTTTAAGTATCTCTTTTTCTTTTGTTTCTTTAAATATGCTTAAAGAATTTGATGCAAGATTTATAAAATACTCAGCCTTTACATAACAGTCATTAATTATGTTATAATTTTTTATCAAAGTTAAAACTTTTTTAAATTCAAATTCTGATCTTTTTTTACTTTCAAATATTTCTTTTAATTCTTTTTTTTCATTATTATCTGCTTTTTGATAAAGCAATATAATTGGCAATGTTATTTTTCCTTCATAAAAATCGTTTCCTATTTCTTTACCAAATAGTTTTAATTCTGAGTTATAGTCTAAAGTATCATCAGCAATTTGAAATGTTAAACCAAGATTTTTTCCATAAAATCCTAATGCTTCTTTTATTTTATTTTCTTTATTAGACAATATAGAACCAACTTTAGTAGAAGCAGCAAACAGCGAAGCAGTTTTTGCAGAAATAATCTTTAAGTATGTTTCTTCTAACATATCAGTTTCCCCCTTATGTTGAAGTTGTAATATTTCCCCCTGAGAAATTTCAGCAGATGTCGATGAAAGAAGCTTTAAAACTTCTTGGCTGTTATCTTCAACCATCATTTCAAAGCACCTGCTTAGCAAATAATCACCTAGTAAAATTGAAGACTGATTTCCCCATATACTATTTAAAGTTTTTTTTCCTCTTCTTATTTCTCCATTATCTATTACGTCATCATGCATTAAGGTTGCAGCGTGAATTAACTCTACACATGCCGCAAGATTAATATCTCTGCCTCCTTTTGAATATCCACAAAGTTTCGCTGATCCTAAAGTTAAAAGTGCTCTTAACCGTTTACCACCTGTTCTTATATGGTAATTAGTCATTTCTCCCACTAAGTCTACTTTACTTGATAATTTTGATTTAATCTTTTCCTCAACTAAAACTAGTTTATCTTCTACAGAATTTTTGAGCTCTAAATATGAATTGTTTATTCGTTTTTTTAACTGAACTACGGTTCCCATGGTAATAAGTTAGTACAATTGTCACAATATTATACTTATCAATTGACG
>CESQ01150128.1_pt1 | contig 16703 bp, 8 predicted proteins | sample 361401 | NCBI WGS metagenome assembly CESQ01 (sample SAMEA2622119, study PRJEB7988) | marine metagenome | isolation source: saline water (ENVO:00002010), including | reverse complement strand
GGTTTTCATCCCGTCGACCCGGGTTCGAATCCCGGCACGAGCACCATTCGTGACATTGCGAGACATATTTGTTTCTTTTTGAATATAATTCTATTCAATAGAATTAAATCATTCGTAGTAATGGACGAACAAAGAAGGTTATTAGAATGAATAAGAAAATCTTAGTTTACTTTATTGTATTGTTATTTGCAGTCACAACGCCAGCGACTAGCGTTACCGCAGCACCACCTACTGTGGAGTCAGAATTCTACTATGGTGTAGAATATGATTGGAACAGTATTAATCCTGATATTGAAAATTTCACTGGATTAGATTTGCCCGAGATATTCTCAGAATTTATGGGAGCTGCGAGTGATTCCGGTTTTGAATTAATAATTGGTCAAATCAACTCTGGCTCATCAAATATCTATACCCATTACTCCGAAGATGTATCACCTCAGACAATTAAAGACGTCAACAGCATGGATGTTGAAGTTTGGAGTCGAACCAATGATGTAACAATAAGGCATGGAGGACTAGTTGATGGCATTTTTATGACTGAATGGCTAGAACAATCCTTCGGTTCAGACCCAACTGGTTTCGATGTTGATATTGAACTTAGTTTAGAGAATATGCTCAATGTAGACATCACTTATGTTGAATACTTCAATGATGAAAGCCATCTTGTTGGTGCAGATATGGCATTTTCGATTACAACATCATCTGCTGTAGGCTTTTCATTTGATGCAGAAATCCAAGGTAATGGCGACAACATCCCCGTTGACTTCGATTTAGATATGTCATACGGATTCTCAATAACCAACTCACAAACAGAATGGAGGTTAGAATATCCATCTCCTGTATACACTTCCTTCTCTTCAGGCAGTGATGGTGTATGGGACTGTAACATCGATGATGATTGCGGAACAATTATTGGTGATTTTGATGCCTCAATTGACTACAGTTTCAGCGTCAGCGGCATACCTACCGAAGACTTCGGTTTTGATGATGGTGAATTTGACATCGAAGTCTCAGACATGATTAGCAAGACTGATTTGGAATTTGATGAAAACATCTATGATGTTAATGTTGAGTATACCACGGGAGATTCAATGGTTGTTGACCTTGGTGACGGTACATCAACAAATGTTGTTTCATGTGAGTCATGCCCACCAGGTAATCCACTGATGTTCTTAATGATGGGAGAGGTAATAGCGAATTCAGGACAAACATTCGCTGAGGAAATTGCAGATGAGTTTGCAGATAACTTGGACGACGATTTACAAGAATTACTTGGCATAGAAAATTCTGATGAAATTGATGGTTGCACAGATGACGAAGCTATCAATTATGATGCAGGTGCCACCAATGATGATGGATCATGTCAATATGAGGATGTGGATAATGGTATTGACCCTATGTTTGAATGTGCAGACGGCACCATGATTTACGAATGGAGAGTAAATAATCAGTATTACGACTGCTCAGACCGCTCAGACGAACACGTTTCATCTGTGAGAGCTAGTATTTCTATGTATGATGGAATCTCTGGAGGAATCAGTGTTGATAATGCAAACCCTCAATATAATGGCATTTCTTGTGATGACATTTACTTTAATTACAAAACTGTAGATTTCATCAATGATGGATATGAAAATTGTGAAGACGGTTCGGACGAGCCAATTGATTATGATGAAGATGGAATTGTTGACAATTATTTCGCTTGTGAAGCAAGTGGCAACTATATTACTATTGACAAAGTGATGGATGGTGTTGATGATTGCCCTCACGGTTCAGATGAAGGAAAAGAAAATTATTATTATGATTTGGACTTAACTATTCATAATGAAGATGGCACAGTACTCAAGCATCGTTCAGTTCAGGTTTGTTCTGACCCTGGAGAAGATAACATCAATTGTAATTACAGCATATATTCCCCCCCTGACATGGTTGAAAGCCTCAGTCTTTGGGAAGAAGAACATGATGAAGTAGTATGTTTATCCTGGGAATTAAAGGACGAATTTGAAACTCTATCAACCGGAACTGATTGTATTACTACTGGTTTAGAATTCGAGTACCTTTGGTTGTATCAAGAATGGTATGGAAGTAATTATCTGACTATAGAGGGATTAATCCTCGGCACACACCTAGATGACGGCCACTCGATAGATTTTGCACTCACTGATCCAAATCAACAAGTAATTTGGACCGAACAATTTTCATCGGTCCCACAATGGTTTGGTGATTATATTAACGTCAGAGATTATGGCCCTGGAGACTATTGTTTAACTGGCACAATTTACGACAGCGAAGGAATGATAGAAGATACAATAGAAACCTGTGACTATTATGAATATCAAGAATATCAAGGAGATGATAGCGACGAAAGTGATGAAATTAGTGATCGATTAGGCATTGAATTGAGTGAAAAACTGAACAACATCATTGATGCAATGGCTGATTCTAATTTACAAAATGTTATGACAACCTTTGGTGAAAATCTCCAAAACCGAATGGAGGACGTTGAAACTCTAGACGAGTTCCCTTACACTGGTGGGATGTTTGCGCCGCTTTGGAGTAACGAATATGCTACTGTAGTTGGAGTAGGCCTCTATGTCGAGGATAACAGTGGTTCATACGTAATGGCAGGTCCTGATACCCAAGGATACGGTTCAATACCACCAACTCAAATGAGTATCAGATATTTGACTGGCGCTGATGCAATGAATGCCGCTAGTGGAATGGAGTCTGCTGATGAATTGGACGAAATATTTGACGTTGACCAGCACGATGTAAACCAGATTGCTGAAGACCTTGAAGCAGCAGGTGTCGACACAGGAGATATTGACTTTGAATCGCCAACTGATGACTCGAGTAACACCGATGAAGACGAAGTCGAAGTTAGTGAGGCAGAGGAAAAGGCTGAATCTGATGGCTTACTTCCATTCGCCTCACCAATCTCAGTCTTAGCAGTCATAGCACTCGCTGGATTCATCATTGTAAATAGAAAAGACGAATCATAATACCAACCGTTGATTTGCAATGAAAGTGCGCCCGAAATATAGCCGCATAGGCCAAGTCGTTAGACTCGGTTTCTTGATATTCATGGTATGCCATGTGCTGATATCAGCATGGTTAGTGGTTGAATTTGAGGGTAAATATACCGAAGGAGCGCCGGCTCCAACAGAAATTGATGCGATGGTTGTAGTTGACCGAGAGGAAACACTAATTGACGTAAAATTGAATAAAGCCACATCTTTTTTGTTATACATGATTTCTCGTGATTATGACGAATCTTATAATGAAACAAGTAGTGATAATTCCAGCCAAGATGAATCTAATAACTCTAGCGAAATAATAGACGACGATAGTACTAAGGTCGAATCAGAAGATACGGAATGGTTGAAGTTCGCCCGCAACACTGTGTTTTTCGTTGCCTTCATACTGATTATTAGTGAGATAGCAGTATTGTTCTGCTTACGTTTTTCTAGTGTTTTTAGAACCCTTATGTTCATTTCTTTGCTACTCTGCTTTGCGATATTAATACCCGTTAGTTATGTCTTTGACCTGGCTCAAGATAGTGGTGACGACGGTGACAAAATCGATGAATCGTTATCGGAGGAAACATTCGTTGAAAACACTGAATCAGGATCAATGGCTCACGAAAAAAATAGTTTAGATAGTAAACTTATTTTTCCAGGCATACGGTTCGAGCTTGGATATAGCGGTTATGATCTAGGTTTGGTAGAACCAGAGCAATACGATCAACTTAGAGCAGAAATTCCCGAAAATAACTCATCACTAGCAGATTCATTTGTCGAGTTTGAATCAAATCTTGATGTTAAATACGGCAAGAATTTGCCCTCTATACTACTGATACCACTCTCTTGGTACATCTTACCTTCAAAATCGAAAAAAATCAGAACGCCACTAACATCCAAACTAAATAGCACTCACATTGAGCAAATGTGGCAAATCAATGAACAAGGCTTACCTGGAACTGGTAAAGTCAACCGAAAAGAAATGGAAAATTTGCTCGAATTATCGGAATTATCTGTAGGAATTTTTGATGATAAGAAATTACTCGGATTTGTTATTTGTTTACTACCAAATACTGAATATGGCAGCCTAAATTATGCATGGTTCAATGAACGTTACGACGAATTCATTTATGTCGACAGAATTGCCGTAGCAACAAAATTCCGCGACCAAGGTATCGGTTCTATGCTATATGAGAAAGTGTTTGACTATGCTCAAGAAAACAATATTCCAGTAACTGCAGAAGTTAGCCTAAGGCCATCTAATGTTGGCTCTGATCGCTTCCACCTACGCCATGATTTTACAGCGGTTGGCGAACTAGACCATGGCGATAAATCTGTAACTATGTACATCAAGCACATTCAGCCTTTAGATGATTGAAGCAATTAAGTCACAGTTACCCCACAGGCTGTACATGCACATATTGGTGATGACCCGAATTATGCCGGGCCATTCACTTGGCGGCATGCAAAAACAGACCATGGATTTGTGCAGTGGGTTTGTTCAATCAGGACATGACGTGACCGTAGTCACTACTGCAAGAAATGATGGAGTAGAATTTGAAACCATTGATGGCGTTAATATCTGCTACCTATCCGGTTCAAAACCGGGATACTATAGCCGAAAGTGGAATTCTTTGTGTCGTAAGAAAATCACCAAACTACATCAAGAAAATCCTATTGACATTATTCACAGTCAATCAATGGGTGCCATAAGCGTATTGAAATGGGCCAAGAAGAATTCAATTCCAATAGTATCGACATGGCATGGTACGAGCCTTACAGAGATTTCGACTTTCTTTTCTTCAGCATCTTATCACCCACGCTACTGGCATTGGCTAATCATCATGCCAATCACCTTGTTGAAGCGTTACATCACTATGGATTTAGCAGTTCGAAAGGCCAGTAAAAAAATAACTCTGGTCTCACCTACTTTGGAAAAAAACATCAAGTTTCTTGCTAAAGATAAAGTGGTTACAATTCCAAATGGAATAGAAATCCCAGCATTGGATGACAAGTCAAAACAAAAGCCGATTCATTGCATAGCAATCGGTCGTATTGAGAAAGAAAAGGGCATTCATTATGCTATCAAATCAATAGCAAATCTACCTGAAAAATTGCGCAAAGATGTGGTGCTAAATGTGGTTGGACAAGGGGGCTATTTACCTACATTGCAACGTCTAGCGAGTGATTTAAAGATTGAAGATTATATCAAATTTCATGGCCGTGCTGACGATAAAGCGCTAACAGAAATTTACCACAATAGCCGCATTCATTTGATGCCAACTACTCGGCAAGAAGGTTTACCGCTAACTATCTTGGAAGGCATGGCCTATGGTCTTGCAACAATCGCTTCAGATATCGGTGGTATTCCAGGAGTAATCACTAATGATATTGATGGAATATTAACCGAACCAGGTAATCAAAATCAACTCGATCAGATGTTAATTAAACTACTTTCCAATAGTGATATGATTGAATCTATTGGCAACGCAGCGAGACATACAGCAGAATCACGCTATTCAAAACAACGAATGGTTGACGAAACTCTGGAAGTGTTACTCGAAGCCGTAAAATGACCAATTTATTGTCGACATTTTGCAAATTAATTTCTACCAGACAAGCCTACAATGTCTTTAAGAACAAAATTCAGAAGGTCAACATGTCCACGGGAGGGTTCTTGCTATGTCTGATAGAGTAAGCGAACACTACGATGATGAATATTTCAATTGGCAATCTGAGGCTGGCGAATTTGGTGGTTGGGCCAATCAAACCAAATTCATCAAATACATAACACAAGATGACGTAGTTTTGGATTTTGGCTGTGGCGGTGGATATTTACTGAAAAATATTGATTGCAAAAAGCGATTAGGGGTTGAGATAAATCCACTGGCCGCTGAGACTGCGAAAAGAAACGGCGTTGAGGTTTACAGCAAAGTAGAGGATGTTCAAGATGAATCCGTTGATGTCATAATTTCAAACCATGCCTTAGAACATGCGCTCCAACCCTTGGATGAGTTAAGAGAACTTAACAAAAAACTCAAGGTTGGGGGTAAAGTGATTTTTGTTGTCCCTTGTGAAAGTATCTCCATGCGGTATAAATCAGATGATATCAATCACCACCTCTACAGTTGGAGTCCTATGTGCTTGGGCAACCTGTTTGTTGAAGCCGGATACTCATTGATAGAGTCGAAGGCTTACATCCATAAATGGCCAAAAAGTTCAGTACTAATACGTCGAATTGGAGGTCGTCGCCTGTTTGACTTGGCTTGTAGAATATATGGGCGATTAAGTCGCTCCTCGTTTCAAGTGCGCGCTATAGGAAAGAAAGATGCTTGAGCATCAAACAATAGTCACTTTGACCGTCATCACTTGTCAAAGTAAAATCAGTGTTGAGGTAAGTCTTTGACTGTTTGAGCAAGCTTTGCTCTTTCTTCATCACTTAGATTTGGCAAATACGGGTCATCATCTTTCATGATATTCTCCCATCCTGCCATTGCTCGAGCAAAGATTTCTTGATCCACATTCCACTTGAACCAACGATCAACAAAATCACAGTGTCTCTGGATATCTTCATCATCTTCAGCCATCTTTTTCAGAATGAGGTTTGTTTGTAACAATATTATTGCAAAGTTTGGACTTATTTGATAGGTTTGAAACGGATTACGCTCGCCAATAATCGTCATGTGTTCACGCCACAAGCCAAATGTCACATCGTAAACCAAACCAACGATTAGGACTATGACTACTACAGTAAGGCCGATACCCATTAATCCAAAGTAGGTGCTTGAAATTCCGGCAAATGTGGAATTGCTTTCGAAACGCCAGCGTACATACGGCCAAATCAGCAATGTCAAGGTTGTAACCCAGAAAGCCATCGAAATAATTGTCTGACTTTGTTGTACGCGCCAATATTGTCGCATGAACCATTTCTTGAATGGAGAACCGCCATCAGAACCGCTTGATTGCTCAGATACCATGACGAGCCCAGATAGGGTATTCATTTAGAATATACCCTTTAATGGTGAGGCAATTATCACATTAACGATACAAATAAACTCATTCAAACAATTTTTACACTGAATTTACAAGGTTTGGGGATTCAAAACAACTTCAATTTCCTGTTTTTGATTTTTTTTGTCGGCACAAAATATAATACTGGCATTTGGTTGATATAATCCGATTTAGATGTCTAAAGCACCAGTAAGACCAAGACGAAGGAACAGAAATATGATTCCTAATATTGAACGACCAGGAAGTTTATTTCAAACTGAGCAACCTGTTCCCTTTACAGAAACCCCGATACAGAATTATCAAGGGCCTCAAGAAAATATAGAATTGCAAAAGTTTGCTCAACTTATTCTGTACGGTATTTCTTTAGCCGCTATTTGGGGCGGTATTCTATCTATCGCATTCTTTAGTGAGTCGACGACAAATGAGAATTTCCTTGTGCTTGGTTTTGGCGGTATTATCTCAGCTTGTATGGCAATCGCATTAGTTGAATGGCAGCGCCGAAGAGGTGGTAAAGAAGTTCAGAGTATTCACGGTTATATCATTGGTATTGGGTTCTTCTTTTCAGCAGTCGGCGTACTTTATATGACACGATTGCTGATTAGCATAGCGGCTGAATCCGGAGTTGGTTTATTCATCGATGAAGGTAGACCTTGGCAAGAAGAAGATTGGCAACCTGCTGCTGAAGCAATATATGCACAATTAGCCGCATGTATACTACTCGCTTTAGGCCAATACTGGTACTTGAGGAAATTGAAAGGCGAGATTACATTCGGACTTGCTGTCAACACCCTAACTCCTCTTGCTGTTGTAATGATTGGTTTTGGACCATGGTTAGATTGGTCTAACCAAGTTGTGTCTTACGAACTTGGTGTTTCGATTATTTCCTTGTCTGCATTAGCCATGTGGTTAGCATTACGCACAAATAACGGTATTATCTTCTCTATCGTTGCAGTCTTTAGTGGTCTAGTACCAATACTCTACGAATTCGCCCACTCCCCCGATGGAATTGTTGGTGGCGAAGGCGGGGCACTTTCACTAATGACATTCATAATTCTAATTCAAGGTGCTTTAGCTGCTGACGATAGATTGAGACAAGACCTAATGCAGTGGACTTCTATCTTCTTGGTGGGTGTAGTAATTTATGCTATCTGGTTAGTAGGTTATGAAGATCTAAATCTAGTATTGGGCCCGCTAAGGGCTGATAATTTAGGCAATCTGGAAGGAGTACTAAATTTACAGGTAATACTGTGGATTACTGTACTAATTGCATATTTCCCTGCCACGTTAAAGCGAAGAATACCATACATGCCTATTGGTCTTGCAGGATCATTATTCTTGTTTACTCCTGAATCAAGTATGATTCCATGGATTATCGCTACACTTATGCTCCCTTACTTGGTAATAATATCAAAGGTCACCCGAAGATGGGTTGCTGACTGGTCAATTATTGCCATTAGCGGTGCGTTTTTGATACAAAGTTATCACAATCCAATTGCCTCAGAATACGATTTCTTCGAAGAAATAATCTTACTAGCAATTCTAGTGATTGTTGAATATTCTAGACGCAATGAACGTCTTTCGGACTTTTCAATAAATATTTCAATTTCTGGCCTATTCTTATCAAAGGCAGTATTGTTTGGAACCAGTTGGTTGATTCCATGGGCAGTTGTATTCTACATACTGATTACTGCATATCTACAACAACAAGATGCTGTGAAATCTGGAGAAGAAAGTAAGTTTGTTACTGCAAGTTTAGGAATTACAATTGCAATGATTTTGACAGTGATACTTTCTGCCTTTGACAGATTAGAATTACCAATGCTCGATGATTATCAAAATATTCTTGATGGATTTAATGTAAGTCTTGCAATTGTTGCTCTTGCCGTATATCTAATGATGTTTAAGTTTAGAGATTCAGAATTAGATCTCGGATATTTGTTCAAACTAACTCAAGCAAAGGGGCAATCAATGGTTCCAGTATTTGACCAAGATACTCAAACTTGGATTAATCCCTTTAGTGAATCAACTGAAAATATTGAAGGTTATGGTCCACTAGCAAGGTCAAGTCTATTGGGACCATTAGCACTGATAATGATTTCAGTTTCATTCATTGATATTGACAGTTTGCTAACCGATGTACACTGGATTGGCATCATCATCATTCCAATTGCCATATTGGTAAGAGAGGTTTTGATGGAAGACGGAAATAGTTCAGTTTCGAGAGCCATTGCTGTTTGGGCTACTTTCATAATTTCCCTGCCTATTGCCTTCAAATTCTTAGCAAATAATTATGAAACCGATGATTTACAAATCAATACTTTGTTATTTGATGTGATATTGTTATCAGGTCCAATTATTATTTCAGTATTGTTAAGAAGAGACAACATGGATAAAACCGAATTAAACGAAACTGCTGATGATGTTACTCTGTTTGGTCTGTTAGCATTGGGTCTACTCGATGCAAGTGGTGGACTGTTATTCCTATCGATGTATTCCCTGGTAATTTATCGCGGTATATTGCACAAGCGAGTATTCATCTTATGCACAGCACCATTGGCAATATTCATGTTCATGGATCGATTTATTACCGACGGTTCACATATTGCACCGTTACTAGATTTCACTATACTTGACATGGTAATGAATGATATGAATACTATTGGAATAACTATATTCTCATCTATGGTACTTTCAATCAGTATGATGTCGATCATCATCAAATCAGTATTTGATTCGAAGAAAGACAAAGAGGAATTTGAAATTCAACTACCGTTTACCGTGCCATTCATTTGGTTAACAATCGGTTTATTCGGTATGTTGCCTGATGTAGCATGGTTACCTACTGCAATGGTTGTGTTGATTACTGTCTTTGCTTGGATTTCCGGCCGATTAGAAAGTTTCCCATTACTGATGATTTCTATGTTTGCTGCTCTTGCAATTGGCTTCAACAGTAACCTTGCTGATGGAGGAATCAGTAGTGATATCGAGCTGTGGGATGTAATCAGCTCATCGGCCTTCTATGGTGCAATCTATGCATTAATAATCAACCAAATGACAAAATCCGGTATGTTGTATCGATTTGTGAATGAATCAACAATGCCAATATCTGATGAAAACGAAATAACGCCACATTACCTTGTTTTGCTAAATAATGATACAAGCAAAGAAATGTTTTTGGAATTCTCTAAAGGTATTACTATCGCTGGATTCCTGTTTTCATTTACTGCAGCATATGGAATAGGACCAATCATCGGTGCGTTGTATCTAACATACATGGTCATCAGTGACAAATACAGAAATATGTTCATGTTCTTACCAGTAGTACATATCTTGGCATTCATTAATTTCGCAATACAGAATAACGATTTGATTACAGAAACTGCGTTCTTCCAACTATCGGGATTAATTCTAATCGCAGAAGGTTTGTTGCTGACATTATACTCAAGCAAAGCAGAATACGCCTGGGAAATGTTTGATTGGGAGGATGAAGATGAATTCTACTCTTGGTTAGATAACTTGGGAATTGTTGCGATGTGTTATGTTGTAGCTGGATTTGTATTTGCTATGCAAAAAATCGACACTGAAGAATTGGTTTGGGGACTGATGGCAGTTTACCTCAGCGGCATCGGACTTCAGGGCTTTAGAGAAGATACTGAAGCTCCATGGCGAAGAGGCTTTGGAACATTCGGTGCTATTATCTCACTATTCTTCTTATCAATGGCTATAGATACAGAAATTTTCCGCTACATGACATGGATGTTCATAGGAATCGTAGCATTTGGATTTGGTATTTTGTACATGAATAGATTGGGAGAAGTCAGTCAACTTTACGATATGACAGACCAGTCTACTTCTGTTGCTAATGATCTTGAATCAGAAACCAAAAAGCAAGAAGAAGAATTGACTACTGATGATCATGAGTGAATAACATCTCAGATGCTATTTTGTAGGCTAACGCCTGTGTTGTTCCAGCAACATGGGTACCGTTCGTATGGCTGTCCATACGAAGGGGGCCCTTTGATATATCAACACTTTTTGAGAGCATCATGTACAAAACTAAACCCATGTTTATGGTTTTGATTTTCTTATTATCCTCTCTTTCGGGTTGCATTGGCTCAACAGATAATGATGATCTGATTGAAAAAACTGAAGAAATAGAAATAAATGATGTTGAATGTTATGGCAACGTAGAAACCAACCCTGAATGCGACATAGATTTCTCTGTAGGCCAAGGTATAGAGCCAATGATCTCATCTAAATTATTAGCCGAATTTGAATCAAATGATTATGACAGTCAATATAATCACCATCATGATGGTCATTCACACAGCAATGAATCTGAGATTCCGGAAATAAATTATTCGCCAAATTACTATTATTCAGATGAAAAAATTATGTCTGAAACATCTGGGCGTTCCCATGCTCAAACACAAAATGAATGTACTTCTGATGACCTAATCGGCCTTTCAGAGCAAGTTTTAGTCGACTATCTCATATCTCACACACATGGTTGCTTGTATCAATCAGTTGTGATTCCATTGGATTCGAATGTAATTTCAGTCTTCACCGATGAAAATATTATTTTTGTATCGAATATAATTTCTGAAATTGCACCTCTTTATGACGGAGATAATTCCGAAGGCGTTTTCCAATTGATGTTCTTTATTCATGAAGCATACTATCACGAATGGTATGGACAAATAGAGGAATTTGAACAAGATACAACTGATGTTGTTTTTGATGCGATTGATGCACTAAAGGTGTCACCATATATTCTAAATCCTGGTGAAGAGTCGAGAAAAATTCTCAACCAATTGATTGGAATGGCTGATACTGTAGATGCCCAATCACTTTTGTTATCTCTTTATGTTGAAATCATGGACATTTTCCCTACAGATTCTTCATTTTACGAAATTAATCAATACGGATTTCCAAGTTACACACAGAGAACTCTCCAAACAGTATTGGTAAGCATACAAAGAAGCGCTCACTACACAGAAGTAAATGCCCATCTGGAGATTTTTGATCTCTTGGAAGAGATTCGAGAAATTAGTGTCAACCAGGAGATTACAAATGGTGCGGAAGTCATCGTAAGCAATGCCGTCTGGTCATTTGGCAGATTTGCCTATACAACGCCCCCCTACTCCGAAAATTATTATTGGACTTCTGTAAACGATATGTATGACTTAGCTTGTGAATATCTCATTGAAGCAGAAAACTTTCACTATTCGGAGAATGATGTTTCAATACCATATTTGTGGGCATTAAACACCCATGAAACTTTTTACACAGTTCCTCACGAGGGCAGATGTGTTAACGAAATTAACGATTTAACATTAGATGAAGCGATAACTGAATTAGAAAATCAATTATTTTCAAACGACTATTCTTTTGATGATGGAAACATAATTATCAGAACTCCATTAGATGTAAATGAAGTAATTCCATTATATTATTCCATCAAGGAAGTACAGGCGCAATACTTCCGATTGACGGAAACATCCTTACCGGTTGATGATGATCCAAATAGCAAGTTGACATTTATGATTTATGGAAGTAAGCAAGACTATCAAACATGGCAGCCATTTTTGTATGGACTTGGGACAAGCAATGGTGGAATTTATATCGAACAATGGGGTCAAATTTTTACTTATCAAAGAACCCCTTTGGAGAGCATTTACACGCTTGACGAATTAGTTCGTCACGAATATGTCCATTATCTTGATGGAAGATACTTGATTGAGGAAATGTGGGGCGAGAATGATTTCTATGATGGTGATAGACTTACATGGTTCAACGAAGGTTTGGCGGAATTTCTAGTGGGAAGCAGTAGTGAAAATGGAATAGTTCCAAGAGAGACTATCGTTGACCGGATTCAGGATGATGGCTCAAATCGAATGTCTGTAGGGGAAATTTTCGAATCATCTTATGGATCTGGTTTCAAATTTTATCGATACTCTGCTGTTCTAATTGATTACATGTATCATGACTACAATTATCAACTTAGGAACTTAATTGAATGCGTTGATTTAGATGACGTTGTGTGCTATGACCAGATAGTTGAGTCTTTAGCTAATGATAATTCATTTGTTGATGGTTATCAATCTCATATTGATGGATTGCTTGCACAACTCAACACTTATACAAATCCAATGCCAAGTTTCATCTCGGACGAAAATCTAGAGATTCTAGATCCTGAATATATCTCAAATGACATAAACTCCAGTAATGAATTAGGATATACAGTAGTGTGTAACACAGGCACTAGAACACTCTTGACTAGGCATAGATGTATCGGGACCCTCTATGTAAATAACACAGTAGATGAAACTACAGATAACACATGGCACACATTTGATCGAACATTGAATTTACTAATGCAAGAAATCAATACTAGATATTCAGAAGGAATGGTTTGCTGGTTCGATAGAATACTCGTTGAAGATACAATCAGAGAGAGATATAATCATTCGACTTCTTTTCACTGTGAAGTGCCAGTAAAGATTGCACAATACGGCTCAAATGGTATTTTGGCTAATCTTGAACTAGATGCCAGCAGAACTAGAGCAAATGATTCGATAGATTGTATGAGCAATCCATCGGATACAGAAAATGTCTACACTTGTAAAATCAAAATATTTTCCGATTGGTTTGAAGCTGGAACTGACAATGACATTTTATTTGAAAGCCTAGAGATGTATGCTAGAGAAATAGGAAACCAAATTCATGCAGCAAATCCAGTTGTTTATGCACAGTATACTTGTTCCATTAATGATGAGTCTTTAGAGTACAATGAAATTGACAATGAAGGGGTACGCTATGCATCTGCTTTTTTACAATGCAGTTTTGTCATTTAGAACTATCAACAAATCAATTTGAATAAGTTGGAAATGGTTTGGATGGGTGCCCTTTGCGATATTTTTCCAAAATACACGATTAATCCAGATCGAGGAAGATTGGTTCTGAAGAATCATCGGTTGTATAATCTCCAACTTGTCCATTGACATTCCTTCCCCAACACGAAACAGATTTATCTTCAAAAACAACACACGTATGGAAATTACCTAGGAACAAATTCTCAGGCTTTGCAATTCCCTCTAAGCCAGAAACAGTGACAGGTGTAGATTCATGGTTCGAAGGCGTATTGCCCAATTGCCCATAGGTATTGTTGCCCCAACAAACAATCTCCCAATCCTCTAAAATTGCACAAGAATGGTGTGTACCTGCAGATACTTGCAGAGCAGTTCTATTGTTACCAAAATCGATGACTTCGCGTTCAGTAAATGGATCGGTTGCAGATTGAGTATAACCAAGTCCACGCTGTCCAAAATCATTCCTTCCCCAACACATTACTGAACCGTTTTCAAGCAATGAACATGTATGATATCCGCCAACAGAAACGTCTGTGACATTTGTTCCTTGATGTGGTATATGAGTAGGTATTGAAATGTAGCTATTGCTGTTTGTTACGCCTTTCAATGCTTTGTAGCCCCAGCAGAATAGTTCACCATCAGTTGTAACAACGCATGTAGCGTGACCTCCAGCTCTAATAAGGGAAGCATTACTTCCAGAACCGAATTCTGGAACAGAATATGGAGTTGATATTCCCTGGGTTCCGTCGATTTCCCCATTGCCAATTTGACCGTATTCATTACTTCCCCAACAAGAAATCGATTGGTCTGAAAGAAGCGCACACGTGTGATAGTAGCCTGAAGACAACAATTCTGCATTTACACCTGGGCCAAATCCAAGCATAGGCACAGGCACATATCGATCACTGTAAGTGCCATCCCCAAGAGTCCCATCTTGATTGTATCCCCAACAAGCCACGCTTCCGTCATCTAATATGGCGCAATTGTGAAATCCACCGGCAGAAAGTTGGGTTGCTGTATGCCCTCCATACAACGTCACATCTGTAGGATTGACGCCCCCAGATGCGTTTCTGTATCCTAAGCCGATTTGTCCGTAGTAATTGTTGCCCCAACACATTACAGTTCCATCTTCTCGAAGCATACAAGTATGCCAACCACCACCAGTTAGTTGGTCAACCGACGAGGTTTGGTTTCCACAGTCAACAATGCAACAATCTTCATAGTTACAAACTCCATTATCACCAGGTTCTCCGTTACAAACGTATGCCGTGTTATCCACTTCATTATCACCTAATTTTTGATTACCATCCAAATCAATACCTGATTCAATTTTCACTCCACCATAAGCACAATTCTCGCCGGAGGATTCATCAGTCATTTTGATTAATGAATTTGAGCCATTAACAATGCTATCTGCCTTGGTAGAATCTTCTTCTGCTGAAGATAAACAGCCAGACATAGGTGTAAGAACAAAAAGAATAACAATGAATAACGTTTTACATTTCATGAACGTTGCAAAATTAATAATTAAATTAACCCATCCCCTTACATAATCATATTCGGACCGTTTAGGAGGTGAATCCAAATGACCATTGCTCAAGCATTGGTAAATCGAGGATATCGCAGTGTGTCGCTGCTAACGCTACCCTTACCTGTAAATACAAAGGCGGGGCCCATGTATGTATTACTTACTTTACAAGTCTTTTCTTGCTACCATAAATCCAATTGTTACAGCAACCATTGTACCTACAATACCAATTGCTGGAACTCTCTCATCATCGTCTTCCTCTTCTTTGTCATTAGAATCAACATTATCTGCATTACTAATTTTCAAATCCTCACAAGGTATCCAATGACCGTCTGTACCAGGTTCTACATTGCCTATTCCGCCACCCTCGGAAATATACAGAACTCCTGAATTAGCAGGCCATTCAACGACATAATTACCTGGATATGCTGCTGCACTAGCATCCCAAACTGGCTCACCATTAGCTGTCCAAGTCTCAGAGCAAGGACATTGTTTCAATGACCAAACATCCAAATCTATTACTGGAGAGTTTGTCGTTTGTCCATTATACCCTTGTATAACAACCTCATAGTAGATTCCTGATTGAGCAGGATACTCGTAAATCTCACCAGTAGTAACGGCTACGGTTGGATCCCAAACTCCTGAGTACATATTGCTAAATCCGGCACATGGTCCAATATCAGATGGGTTAGTATCACATGGTATCCAATGTCCATCAATTCCAGGCTCACCTGCACCACTAGTTAGTCCACCACCTTCAGAGATGTATAAAACACCAGAATTAGCAGGCCATTCAACAACATAATTACCAGTATATCCATTGTTATTTGGATCCCAAACTGGTTGACCATTTATCTCCCAAGTCTCTTTGCACGGGCAATTGATTATACCCCATGCATCTAGGTCTACACCTGGTGCACCAACTTGTGTTGGTTGCATAAAGGCGATTAGTACTTCATAGAACATTCCAGACTGTGCTGGATATTCGTAGACTTGTCCGTAATTGACCAATATGGATGAATCCCAAACACCGAGAACATCCAAGCCCTCGCAACCTGAGCCTTCTTGAGGTGGTTTCTCCTTACAAGGCATCCAATGAGAATCTATTCCTGGTTCACCAGCAGATGCTGTCAAACCACCACCCTCAGAGATATACAATTCTTGAGAACCAGCTGGCCATTCAACAACATAATTTCCTGGATATCCGTTGTTGGCAGGATCCCAAACAGGTTGTCCATTAGCCATCCAAGTATCCTTACATGGACAAGCAAT
>CESQ01083572.1_pt1 | contig 16722 bp, 16 predicted proteins | sample 361401 | NCBI WGS metagenome assembly CESQ01 (sample SAMEA2622119, study PRJEB7988) | marine metagenome | isolation source: saline water (ENVO:00002010), including | reverse complement strand
ACCACCACTAGGACGAATGGCTATGGCTACTACGAGCTGGAGATAGAGATCGATGACTCGTATGACGGGGCAGAGCTCCTGTTAGTGCTACTCGGTGAGAACACTAGCCACATAATCGATGTGTCAGAGATGGAAGAGCCACCTGAGGGAAGGGTGGTTGAGGATCTAGAACTCACTCAGGACCGCCCTCAGTCTCCCGTATTCTCGGGGGTTGGATGTGGAATCATAATTCTCTCACTGGCCTTCGCGATAATACTAGTCAGGACCGCGAGAAGGCTTTCCACTCCAAGAGGGAGGGCTGAGTTCGTTGGCTACAGAGCACCGAACACAGTAGACTGCCCCGACTGCGAGTACAAGATAGAGCAGCACCTCCTCATCAGACACCTCATCGTAGATCATGGGTACGACGCATTCGACGCGGGAGAACTAGCTGGTAAGGTGTTCAGTGGCACGTGGAAGCCAGAAAACGAGAAAGATGGTGCAGAGGACAGGATTTGAACCTGCGAAGCACTACGCACTGGGACCTCATCCCAGCCCCTTTGACCACTCGGGTACCTCTGCTCTGTATCAAACGGCGAGCCATTCGTATTTCAGGGGCTCGGACAAGGTCGGCGCTGTTCCATCGGGTTCAACTGGAATCACTCCAGTATACTGACTCTGTCATTAGTTGAGACCCTACCCTCGTTCAATACCCTAGCGTACCACCTCGACCATCCAGGGTTCCTCTTCTCTGATATCCTGGAGAATTGTTCATCAAGAAAGCACTGCTTTATGGTCGCACAGGGAGCCGCAGGAGCGGTAATCTCGACAAGAGCTTCACCAATCAAGACCTTCCTCCCCGGACCGACCTCGCCCCAGTCCAAGCCGGCTATCGTGATGTTCTCGCCTGTTGATCCGGCGCTAATCGGATGACCCTCTTCCTGCAGTGACCTAATCCTCCCAGAGCAGTAGATACTGACTGCCCTTTCAGGTCCGCCATGGTAGCGGAGGTCATTTTGCCTATCTCCCTCCACTCCCTCAGACCTCAGTGTTGCCCCATCCACAGGGTACTTCGGGACCCCGCCGTCTGGGTTTACGTTTACCGATGACACAAAAGCAACGCCCATTCACTCTACCTCTCCACTGGACCCGAGGCCCTCCAGCTCCACTACTAGGTTCCCTATTAGAAGTGCTCCGGCACCCACGAAGAACCAGAATCCAATCTCATCATATCCCAGTGTTAGACTTGCAATACCTGCCCATACTGGCTCAAATGCGTAAATTATAGCCGCTCTTATCGGAGGAAGGTCCCTCTGGAACACGTTCAGCACTAGTAGTGCCACCAGTGACCCAAGGGCGGCGCAGAGGAACAGAGGCAGGAAGAAGTCCCAACTCAATAGCACGTCCTGGAAGTCGGAGAAAACCGCCAATCCCTCCTCCCTGACGGGCAGTGCTAGAAGCATTACTGCTCCGAACAACATTATCGTGATCATCATGGCGCCTGTGACCTCGATCGGGTCATTCTCCTTGGTTACCCTGTCAGTGGCTATTATGTGGGCCCCGAACATGTAGGCACTGAAGATGGTCAGGAATTCACCGAATCCAAGAGAAACCTGAGGGGGGCCACCTATCCATCCTGCACCGAAGGTTGCCAGGACGACCCCGATCACAGTGGATCTGGTTATGCTCTGTCTGCCCAGTGATATGGCGATAAGGGCAGTGAAGACGACATACAGGCTAGTGAGGAATGCTGAGACCCCGGGGGTGACGGTGGTGATTCCCACGTTCTGGCTCAGATATCCCGCCGAGAGAATTAGCCCGAGCCACACTCCCCCCCTTACGGCATCCGGGTTTCTCAAGCCAGTGCGTGCCTTAGGCAATATGGCCAGTGTAAGCGCCGTGGCAATCACAAACCGTGCCGAGAAGAAAAGAATAGCCACCCAATTAGGATCCAGATCAGGAGATGCCACCTCGGCGGCCTCAATCCCCTGCTTCATCCAAATGAACGTCATCCCCCAGAGGAACGAAATCGCGAAGATGGCCAGCGCGGCGCGCCTCTCCCTTTCCACGGACAAACGCATCCATACACGCATAAGGCCCCATCGGTGCCTTGGATTGAATAGTTCAAACCTCGCCCCGAGGTTGAGATGCACCGCCAGTGGACGAACCTATCCTATGCCAATGTCGCTACGACATCACCAGCGGCGCACAGGATCGCCACAGAATGGGCCGACTCGTTGGCAAGAGGGGGAGCCGCCGAATTCGATGCTGACGCCGAGAAGCATGGGATGATGCCACTCAGGGAGGCCGCATCCAAACTCCTCTCCTGTGACGTATCTGACATCTGTTGCGCCTCGAGCGCCACTGGTCTGATGTGCTCCGTGGCATGGGCCATGATGCCTTCCGAGGGAGAGAACGTCGTCTCCTCACGCGCCGCCTTCCCATCTACAGTATACCCGTGGACCAGAGTCTCTCAGAGTACGGGCGTGGAGATTCGCCTCGCCCCATATGATGAAAATCACTACACTGATCCAGAGGACATAATATCGCTGATAGACGAGAACACTGCTGTTGTAGTCATCTCACACGTCGAGTACGCCAACGGACAGAGGTATGACCTGAGAAGGTTCTCTGAGGCCGCTCGATCCGTCGGTGCCATGCTGATGGTCGACGCAACACAATCTATGGGAATGGTCCCGATACACGGTCCGGACTCCGGTGCCGACGTCATAGTCGCCTCTGGTTACAAGTGGCTCAGAGGGACTTATGGGGCAGCCGTGGGTTACCTGTCCCCTAGAGCTAAGAAACTCATTCCCGGAATGGTCGGATTCCGGAGTCATGAGGATATCTGGGACATGAAATCCGATAGGATGGACCTACCAGAGGATGCTAGCAGGTTCGAGTTCACCACACTCCACTTCGGGGCACTACAGGGCCTGGCCATGTCCATCGAGGAGATGGTAGACATAGGGCAGGACGAGATATGGGCACACGACATGAAGCTCGCAGATGCCGTCATAGAGGGAGCTATGAGCATGGGGCTAGAAGTGGTATCCCCCACCGATCCGGACCAGAGGAGTGCGATAGTGAGCATCCGCACGCCCCAAGGAGAAGACAGCTCGCATATTGTCAGGCGCCTGCAGGATGAGTTCGGCATCCTAGTAACTGACAGATCAGGCATGATCAGGGTCTCTCCCCACATCGACAACGATACAGATCAGATCGAGATGCTATTTCAGTCACTTAGGACCATTCTCGGCAAAACCTCCAGTTAGGACTTAACACACAACCCCCACGCATGCATCGTGAACAGTCCAGTGGTCGTAGTGGGCATGCACCGTAGCGGGACCAGTCTAGTCTCCAGGATACTAGATCAATCAGGGGTCATGATGGGTAAGGATTTGCAGGACGACCACGAATCCCTCTTCTTCATAGGCCTCAACGAGTGGATATACGAGAATGCCGGGGCCAGTTGGGAGCGACCAGCCATCCTATCAGAGCTCACAGGGCATGAGCAAGCCATGGAAGCCGTCAACGAATACGTCTCCAAGAGAGTTTCAAGCAGAGGTAGCAAGGCATACTCCGGTAGATACCTGAAGGGAGGACTCTTTGACATGGAGGGCAAGTGGGGTTGGAAAGATCCTCGAAATGGTCCGGCCCTTCCAGTGTGGAAATCGATATGGCCTGAGATGAAAATAGTTCATGTCACTAGACACGGCGTCGACGTAGCGGCCAGCCTCAAGACCAGAAACTCAAGTCACTGGGAGGGAGACGTGAGTAGATTCAGGAAATGGCTTCCAACATACTCCTGGCGATCCAGCAGGTCCCCTATCATGAGAGGCCAGAGGTCATCCACAATGGAAGGCGCTCTGGGCTTCTGGTCCGAGCAAGTCGAGATGGAGAAGGACATACTGAGCAATATCGAGGACAAGCACTCCATCAGGTACGAAGGCCTCCTCAGTGACCCGAAGGAGACCATATCCAAGCTATACGATTACCTCTCCATCGATACAGAAACCCATACGATATCGTCTATAGAGGGTATGATTGACCCAACCAGAGCCTTCGCATATCGCAAGGACCCCGAACTCGTAGAATTCTCCTCCAGCAATACCGACATTCTGGCTAAGCACGGATATTCCGCTTGACTACTTGGCATTATGCGAGCCTAGAATACCCCTATAACTCGTAGACCCTCCAAACGCTTGATCAAATGCACATTCTGGTCCTATCCCGCTCAACTCTTTCCCATGGTTTCGGAGGTTTTGAGAGGCAGTGTGAGGATCTCTGCGAGGGATTCGTGAAAGCCGGGCACAGGGTGACGGTGCTCACCACCTCCCGTCATGACGGCGTTAAACAGGAGGAGAAGAACGGATTCACGATCAGGTTCCTCTCGCCATCCACCCCTATGAAGCTGTCAAGATCATGGTTCAAGGAATCTCTTTCTGTCGTCCGCGAGTTGCACGAAGAGGACCCCATTCATGTGATTCATAGCAACGAGTTCGCTGCCAAGGGAGTCATGGGGTGGGCTCGAAAGAACGCAATACCAATGGCTGTGGTATGCCATGGCTCTCTGAGGACCGAGCTACTCTCATTCCTCTCCGCCGCAGACATGAGGCCCAGATACTGGCACTGGCTCATTCTCACCCCGATGCATCTGATTAGGAGGTGTATTCTCTGGGAGATGCCGATGCGGAAGGCATCCAGATCAATCATTCTGGTTTCTCCAACGCTAGCGAGGGACTTCTCAGCATATTCCAAGGGCAAGGTACGGGTCATCGAGAATGGAATAGCCCTCCCCGATTCACCCAAGAGCAGAGCTTCTGGTGATAAATTGCGGCTTCTCTGTACAGGTAGAGCCGACAAGCAGAAGGGATTCCAGACAGCGATCAGGGCCGTTTCTAAGATGGAGGACATCCCTCTGCACCTCGATATAGTAGGAACTGGCCCATATTTCGAAGATCTGAAATCAATCTGCGCCGAGCTCAATGTAGAGGACAAAGTAACCTTCCATGGGAGGGTCGACGATGACGAGCTATCTAGGATATACTCGTCAGCCGACGTCTACCTGATTCCAACAACGAGATACGAGGGCCTACCCCTGGCTCTCTTGGAGGCGATGTCCCATGGTATCCCTACAATCTCCTCAGACATCGGTGGTAACTCTGACGTCATTACTCACGGCAGTGACGGACTCTTCATCAAGCCGGGCAATCTTTCCGAGCTGATTGAGGCTATCCGCAGACTGGATAGCGACCCCGCCGAGAGACATGCAATAGCTGAGGCCGCCAGAGCCACGGCAGAGCGCAGATTCGACAAGGAGAGGATGGTTAGCGAAACCCTGGAGCTACTAGAGTCATTAGCAGGTCAGGACTAGACACGTCCGTTTGATTGAATAGTGCCCCGCTCCTCCAAGAAGGCATGGTGGATGTCGCTTCCATGGTCTTGGGTGACTTTCAAGACTCACTAGTAGATGTTTTTGGATCGTCAGGAGGGTGGCTAGTGGGCCATGCGATTGTGCTTTCCATTGCAACGCTCATTGTGGTATCAATCAGGAACAGAGACCACATAATCAACGAGTCCGGCTATGGAAGAGAGCACTTCTCCCAAGCGATAGCAGTCGTCTTGTTGACAGGCCTGCAGTATGTCTTCTACACCGGAAGCCTAGGTTTCCCAGGGACCATGTCAATAGTATTGGGGATAACAGGGGCACTCTCGGCTCTTTGGATGATAAACGTCCTCGAATGACTAGTCCTCATCCCACTCCTCATATCCTCTGGATCTCCTCCTCATTGCCACTATCAAAGAAACCAGTAGTATCAGCCCACCAAGAGTCCCCCCGACAATCTCTTTGTTTTCCATAGCGAGATCCGTTATTGAGCTATTACCGTCTAGCCCAATCGCACCTAGGGAAAGTCCCTGAGGGTCTACATTCACACCGATTGAGGGATAATCAGATGAACAGGACGACGGAGCAACCGACCCCATTCCATCTCCATCACCATCATTGTCTACCAGAATAACGCATCCATTCCAAGTATTAGCGAGATTAGAAGGCGTGGCAATTTGGAACTGGCAGTTCGCGCCGCCACCTGGCGCTTGAACTTGGAACTGACAAGGCGCACTCTGATCCTCGAACCCAGACGGCCATGCCGACGACATCGCACCCTCCTCAATCATTACCAAACTGTATCTAATTGAGAAATCGGAATTTGCCTCACAGGCGAAAGAAGTCGCAAAAACCACAGGGTCGCCGGCTTCTATGCTCCCTCCTCCCTGCCCCATTATGACTTCACAGGAACCATATTTAATCACTTCAAAGCTAACTGAATCCTCCTCCGTAGAAGTGAAGGCCCCGACCTCGACTCCATTTGCTTGGGTTACCTTGGCCGTAATATTGGCGCCGTAAGTACCCGCCGGATAGAGCTCGGGTACTCTGATAATGACTTGGATATCCAGCTCTTGACCGGCTCCAATCGTCACAGTCTGTGGGGCCGCGAATAAGAAACCCTCTTCCTCAGATTCAGTTCCTATTTCTACAGATTCGCTATACATCGTTGGATTCTCAAGTGTGCAGTAGACAATGGTAGTCCTCGTTGACCCAGGCCAGACCTCTACAGGCCCTGGATCATCACACGTTATGACGACTGATGGCAATATCCCAATCTGGGCCGATGAAACCGGTCCTAAAGACATCAAAACGACCAGAGTGACCATCAACGATGAGAGTCCGGCTCTCTGACTCATACATCTAACACTTGGCTTTAGCGAATAGATATTATCACATAATGCATTGAAAACCCCGTGAATCTCACTCAAAGGTTTCTTGGCAGACTCTTGTTTCGGCGTGATATGAGCGACGGGGCCGGCAAACCTCCTGTGGTCATAGTGAAGGAGCAAACCAACGTCACTAGTGGTACTGATGTACAGGAGAAGCTCATAGCCGCATCGGAGGTTTTCGCCAATCTTCTGAAGCCGACTTTCGGGCCAAAGGGACTTGACAAGATGCTCTACAAGACAGACGGAAACACAGCTGTCACCAATGACGGGGCAAAGATAGTCTCAGAGCTCATGGTGAAGCACCCAGCGGCTAAGATGCTTGTCTCAATGTGCCAGTCACAGGAGGAGGCCTGTGGCGATGGAGTAACTACTACCATGCTTCTCTGCGGAGCCCTGCTACAAGAGGCCCAGACCCTCCTCAGGAAGGGACTCCACCCCCTCACGATTATTGAGGGATATAGGAAGTCCATGCAAGTATCAATCGATATGCTAGATGAGATATCCACACCACTGAATAACGACCTCCTTGGTTACGTCGCCGAAACGGCCATGATAGGAAAGGGTGCAGAAAACGCCCTCGGACTCCTATCAGGACTGGTGGTGGAATCACTTGCAATTGTTTCCGACAATGTCGAGGAACCAGGTGCAGAGAATGTATCAATGTTCAAGTCCGGCAAGGGGTCACTCAGCGACTCATCCTTGATCAGGGGAGTCGCATTCAGAAGGAGAGTTCCCATGGATGGCCTACCAAATAACCTCCAAGACGCAAAGGTAGCAGTAATCGGGGGGGACCTCAAAATCAGATCGATGACAAGAGATGCTCAGATCAAAATCTCCTCTGCGGGTCAACTAGACTCATTCGTCAACGCAGAGCAGACTAGGAAGGAGGAGATTGCAAGCAGGATACTGGCCACTGGGGCCGATGTCATTCTATGCGGAGGGGAGATAGATACTGAGATACTTAACATACTAGCCGATAATGGGATACTCCCGATAGCACAACTAGACGAATCGGAACTCAGAAACACTGCCGATGCCACCTCTTCCTCGATAATCGACTCGATTCTTGATGCCTCACCCGACGACCTGGGAGAATGTGGGTCACTGATATGGGAGAGAAACGAATCAACTGACATGGTAGAGGACATCATCAGAATTGACGGGTGCCGAAAACCCTCCGTGGTAACAATTGAAGTAGGTGGGGACGGCAAAGAGGCTACTGAGGAGGCGATTAGGGGGATATATGACTCTCTAAGGGCGACCTCCCTCGCAATCAAGGACGACCTAGTTCTACCAGGGGGGGGCTCCACCCATTCTAGGATATCATACCACGTTAGAAGCGAGATGGAATCAGAACCAGGTAGGGAGAGAATTGCCATGGAGGCGTTTGCCAGAGCCATGGAGACAATTCCAGCCGTTTTGGCTGAGAACGCAGGACAGAGTCCATTGGATAAGGTTCTGGAGCTTCGGGCGGAATCAAGGAAGGAGAACCAAGCCATGGGAGTAGATAGGAACGGAGAGGTATCGCCCATAGATGATGTATGGCACTCACTATCAGTAATATCTGAGTCTCTCGAGACATCCACCGAGACTGCGATAAGCATGCTCAGGATAGATCAGGTAGTATCCTCAAGAGGAGACTGAAGATAGAATCCTTCAAGTCGCGTGCCCGCATGCCTCCCCATGGCACAACCCCGAGCGTTGATCAGCGTCTGGCATAAGGAAGGAGTGGAGGAACTCTCAAAGGCACTCTCTGATATGAATTGGCAGATTCTATCCACCGGAGGAACCGCTCGAAAACTCCGTGCGGCCGGTATCTCAGTTATCGACGTCAGCGAAGCTACAGGGCACCCAGAGGTTTTCGATGGGAGAGTTAAGACGCTGCATCCTGCAGTTCATGGAGGGATTCTCGCCAGAAGAGATAGAGACGACGATATGCATACTCTCCAAGAGCTCGGCTATGGGTCGATAGATCTGGTCTGCGTAAATCTCTATCCATTCGCTGAAACGGCAGCCAGGGTTCCTCCTGCTACCGACTCAGAACTAATTGAAATGATTGACATAGGAGGCCCAACCATGGTCCGCTCTGCCGCTAAGAACCACAAGGACGTCATTGTACTCACATCTCCCTCACAGTACGAGGGAATAATCGAGCAGCTAAGATCCACAGGTGGAGACCCATCGGCAATAGATTTGGAAACTAGAGCTAATCTTGCGTTGGAGTCATTCCAAGGGACTGCTGCATACGATTCTGCCGTCTCCAATGAACTGGATAGAAGGCTCAGTGTTGCCCAAAACCCTTCGAGGATACACATTGCCTCACAGATAGGTACGCATCTCAGGTATGGTGAGAATCCCCATCAACCGGCATCATTTTACCCCTCAGAGGGAGAACCAGAGGGATTAGCCTCAGCCATCCAACACGGGGGCAAGCCACTTTCCTACAACAACTACCTCGATCTAGATGGGGCACTGAGACTCGCACAGAACCTCATCCACACATGCTCAGACTACGAGCATGGTTGCGTAGTAATCAAGCACACCAATCCATGTGGAGCTGCAGTCGACACCAGTCAATCAGAGGCATGGACAAACGCACTGGCTAGCGACCCAGAGAGCGCGTTCGGGTGTGTCATAGCATTCACGAAAGAAGTTCAGCCTGAGACCGCCAATGCTATTGGAGGACACTTCTTTGAGTGCATGATAGCACCTGGGTATCACCCAGAGGCACTGGAGATTCTTTCTTCGAAGAAGAATCGCAGAATGCTGACTCTCAGCTCAATGGGCCCTAGGGCCGAGGGCCTCTCTCTTCGACAGGTCAGTGGTGGCTGGCTAGCACAGGTGCAAGGACCCCCTGCAGTAGAATGGGATAATGCCAAATGCGTTACTGAGAGACAGATGGAAGACGGAGAGATCTCTCTAGCCAGATTTGGATGCGCCGTATTGTCCGAGGTCAAATCGAATGCCATTATCCTTGTTTCAAATACCCCCACAGGCCTAGCTACTATTGGAGTAGGGCCAGGCCAGACTAGCAGGGTCGAGGCCGTAAGGATAGCGTCCAGGAGAGCGGGCGACAGAGCGAAGGGATCGATGATGGTATCAGACGCCTTCTTCCCATTCAGGGATGGAATAGACTCCGCCAACGAGATCGGGGTCTCAAGCGTGGTCCAACCGGGCGGTTCAGTTAGGGATCAGGAATCAATAGACGCGGCCAATGAGCACGGCATCTCAATGCTGTTCACAGGGACCCGATTGTTCCTACATTAGCTACTCCGAGGCAGATATGAACCTAAACGGACTAGCTAAAGTAGGGATCCCACTGTAATATCTCACATTCTCCCTGAAATGGGATTGAGGGTCATCGAGAGCCTCTGAAATCGTATTAACAGAAGCACATGGAACTCCAATAAGAAGCTCTTCCAAATCAGCTCTTGTGAGTCGCCTTATCGAATCATGCACCATACTCTCAACTACCTCCCGATTCTCTATCCTGACGCTATTCTCGATCCATGATTCAGGAGAGTCAAGGGACAGGGCCTCGACCAGCCTTTCCCATTGCCCACTAGTCCCGACACCTATGGCAAACCAACCATCACTGACCTGGAAGACCCGGTATGGAACTAGATTCGGATGACTACTGCCCATCCTCCTTGTTTTCATGCCCACCAGGGAATTGTGCCCCTGGTTAACCAGTGAGGCCAGAGCAGTATCCCACAACGAGATATCTATCCTAGCTCCCTTCCCTGTCTTCTCACATCTGAGCAGACATGCCAGTATCGAGCTGACCGCGTTCATACCAGTCATCACATCTATCCAAGCCACCCCTACCTTGGTCGGAGCCCCCCTCTCCTCGCCGGTTACTGACATAATGCCACTTCTGGCCTGCATAGTCAGATCGAATGCAGGCTCATCCCTACGTGGCCCCGTCTGTCCATAGCCCGATATGCTACACACAATCAGATCGTCCCTAACAGGCCCGAGTAGCCGGTCGAATGTCCCCGGTCTGAAGTTCTCGATTACCACATCCGACTCCTCGATCAAGGCTCGGACCTTCTCCCTCTCCTCCTTGATATTTGCAAACAGTATGTCCTTTCCACGGTTGCACGAGAGGAAGTAGGATGCTACCTCCTTTCCATCGAATCCAGCTTGGAAGGGAGGTCCCCATGTTCTGGAATCATCACCCCAAGGCGCCTCTACCTTGGTGACTTGTGCACCCATATCAGACAGTGTCTGAGCGGCATGGGGGCCTGCCAGGATTCTGGATAGATCTAGGACCTTCACTCCCTCTAGTGGTAGTAGCATGACTCTTGCTGGAGAGCTAACCAATTGAAATTATTCTAAGACTACACTCGGTCAACACTGGTCTAGAATCAAATGGGCGTCCAAATCCCCATTGCCCTAGCTACACACCATCCAGACCATCCCTCGAAGACCCCGAGAGAACCGCCCACTAGCATACCAGCAGATGCATACCATAGATATGGGAGCTCGACAATGTCGAGATAGGCCACGCCAGCGATACAAAGGCCACCTACGATGGATGCAAGACCTCCGAAAAGACGGAGAGCTTTCCCCCTGGCATCAATGTTGCAATCCATGACCATGAGCCTAATCACTCGCTCGCGGTAATAAAAGCGTGTTTTTAGAAAATTATGACTAATTCCTGGTCCGTACCCTGAAACCAACGTACCAAACCCCGATTAATCCAACCAGCAGAACCGCCCCCGCTCCGAAGCCCGGATCAGCACCATTCCAAGTAGATGGGTCACCGAGGGCCCCAGTTCCTTTGGTAGATACCGCCCAAACGAAGTATGCGGATAGGGAAGTCATGATTGCAATCAGTGAGACAACACCGTACTTTGCGTGCTTTGGAATGGTCTTACCAGTGGCATAATAATCAAAGATGGCGGATCCGAAGTAGTCATTTGTGAGAGTCCATCGGAAAAGCTTCTCACTCGAAATGGAGAAAAAGTAAGTGGCGGGCACGGCCCAAGACACCGTGGGCCACCCGGGAATCCATATCCCGATAACGGCGAAAACTACGAAGATACCGCCCAACGTGGTGTATAGCCTACTTCTTGATGGACTGCTGGAGACCGAATACCTCTCCACTATGTCATCTACAGTCTCAAGCCTTTCCATACGCTCGCATCTGCTAGAGGCCGGCGCTTTAAGTTCAGACGCTCATCAATACACATGAGGCGACCAATCAGCAACATGAAACACAAGGCCACCTTCAGGATGGCGTGAGCGACGAATATGTCCTGCCTAGGAAGGCCGCTCCAGACTCACCATTACGACTAGCGGTGATGATATCAGGAGGGGGCTCAGGCCTAAGAGCCCTGCTGAAGTACCAACAGGAAGCCGATAGAGCACATGTCACGACATTGGTGATAGCTGACTCCGAATCAGCAGGGGGATTGAAGCATGCCATGGATGCAGGAGTAGATTTCGTAGCTGTCCCCCTCCCCCAGGGACTCAAGGGCAATGAGAGGAGGAGGGCACACGAGGAACAGATTATGAGAATAATAGAATCCAAGGACATTGAGCTAGTCGTACTCAGCGGATATATGAGAATCCTGACTCCCTCTTTCGTATCACACTGGAAGGGAAGGCTGGTGAATATCCATCCGTCACTGCTTCCAGATTTCCCAGGCGCCCACGCTCAAAGAGACGCTCTAGAGGCACGAGTAAGAGTGTCGGGGTGCACAGTACACTTCGTAGACGAAGGAGTTGACTCGGGCCCCATCATCCAGCAGAGGAAAGTTCCAGTACTCGAATCTGATACTATCGACACACTCAGGGATAGGATCAAGGAAGCAGAGCATGACCTATACCCCAAGGTGCTGGATGACCTATCTTCAGGAAGGATTTTTCTCTAAATCCTCGGGCTGATTTACGTTCCTCACTACTTTCTCTCTTGCCTCTACTAGAACATGGTCCATTTCATGGAATTGCTCTCGAAGGGGACTCCTATTACTACCTACCAAACTAGCTACCTCAGGCCTAACGAGAGCCAGTAACGGATGTGTTCTGCCCGAGCAAACAGGCATAGCAACTTTGCAGTCTCCAATTCCCCTCTCAAGCTCAATAAGAAGCCCCATCTCAAGCCAAGGAACGTCAACGGGGGCTATTTGTAACGGATCATTGCAGAAGGGGTCTGTTAATGCATCCAGTATTGCTTCGATAGGGCCAGCATATGGGCTTGAATCAACCACCCACTCAACTTGGAGAGAGGAATCCAATACCCTGCCGTATCTCTCCATATGCTCAGGCGAGGCAACTGAAATTCTGATTGGCTCCAAACCGCTCTCTGCGAGAGTCATGGCTACTCTCTGTATGCATGCGACACCATCAACCTCCAACAGGCACTTATCACTACCCATTCGAGTTGATTTACCGCCTGCTAGGATAAGGGAACGCAAGCCTTCACCTCAGTTCGTCCAACCTGCCTAGAGCATATTGGATCTCATCCATCAAATCCAAGGCCCTGTTCATGAAGACCGCCCTCTCCTTCCTTCCTTCAGACTCCTCTAACCAGACCATAAGCTGTCTTATGTCTCTGGAATCCCTCATTATTGTCCACTCTAGTACGCTTTCTGCTATCGGGTCCTCTGAGGGCAACAGCCGTCCAGACATGGTCCTCTGTCAGGGTACTCACACATATCCGCTTCGTTTCTGAGCGCTCTTTGAGCCTACTTCCGAATGCTATCTAACACGTTTCACGTTGAATATCCATCAGGAGCGTTCATGAAGGTAGAGTCCTCCGCCCCAATCAAGCTTAGGCCTACTCGAGGGTGTCAATCACCCATCACTGCCGATTTTCGGCTACTGGAACGAGGCCCCGAAAGTGGGCCCGATAGCGAAAGGAGAAATGAAAATATGTCACAAGAAGGAAAGTATGTCATACACGCTTCCATCCGTACGGATGGAAACGTCCAGAGAAAGGACGTGGTTGGCGCGATTTTCGGGCAGACTGAAGGTCTGCTCGGCGAGGCGCTCCAGCTCAGAAAGCTACAGAGAACAGGTCGAATAGGACATGTAGACGTGGTTCTTCATCAGAACAAGGGCAAGGTGCAAGGAGAGATTCTCGTATCCTCGTCACTGGATCAAGTGAGCACAGCAGTAATAGGAGCCGCACTGGAAACAATAGATAGGATCGGTCCATGCAAGGCCGTCATCAAAGTCAAGATGATCGAGAACCAACAGTCTTCCAAGAGAGATCACGTGATCGAGAGAGGAAAGCAACTTCTGCTGAAGATGGTAAACTCTGGGGTCGATGACTCGAAGAATATTCTCGAAGAGGTCAGAGCAGTTCTGACCTTGGACAAGGAGACGGAGTACCATGGGATGACCGCCGGTCCAAATGTCACAGAGTCTGAAGCAATCATAATTGTTGAAGGCAGGAATGATGTTAGGAATCTGCTCAAGTTTGGAATTAAGAATGCGATTGCAACAATGGGCTCGGGAATCAAGCCTGAGTTAGTCGAGCTTGCCAAGAGCAAGAAGGGTGTCACCGCGTTCATAGACGGAGACCGAGGGGGAAAACTCCTCCTGATGGAGATAAATGGTCAGCTGGGTAAGTCCCTGACGCATGTCGCCATGGCCCCCCAGAGTAGAGAAGTAGAGCATCTCGAAGGAAAAGTAGTCACGAAGTATCTGCAACAGAAGGAAGTCGCAAGTAAGGCGGTACCCAGGATTCAATCAGAGCTGAACAAGGAAGACGACAAATCCGTCGGCAGAGGGAACGAGTCGTTGGTAGCCCCAGACCATGTTAAGGAATGGGCTTCACACCTTGAGGGACTTAAGAAGAACAATGCAATTATCATCCTAGAGGATGGTTCTGGAACGGATCCAATAGGCGCTAGAGCCCTCGCGTCCGCAATGGCGGAGGCCGAGGGGGCCACCGGACTCGTCTTCGCTGGCAAGGTAAATGACAGGATCTTCGAACTGGCATCGGGGGCTGGGATTGAGAATGTCCTCGGTACATCCGTGGGCGGTGTAACCCGAAAGGGCAACGTGCAGGCGTACTCTTCGGAAGACCTTTGATTATTACATCCGGCGGGACGTAGTCCCGTTTGGAACCCGCGTCTCAGCAAGCTCATCAGCAGAAGGCATCAAAAGTCCAGTAGGTCCGCTCTAACTGATGGATCAGACCACCGCCGGCATTCTGGCCCTCTACGGCATCCTAGGAGTCACGGTCCTCGCTCTTTGGCTCAGACATAGATCAGTCCTGAATCAGAGAGATAGAATGATGAACAGAATGGGCGATCTTCAGACCAACTTATCGGACACCACCCAGAGGTTAGATTTACTGTCAAGAGGAGTGGATACAATCTTGGGAGAGACCCCCGAGGTCCGTAACCTACTCGGTGTCCATCGAAAGCTGGAGAGCGCGGAGAATCTACTGTTCGATCAGGGGGTAGCAGTCAGCTCAAGCGAGTCATGCGCTATCGCCTCTCACGCCGCAAAGGCAATCATCGAGAAGCATGGTAGAGAACCCGGTGAAAACACCACAATACTGCCCGGCCTCCTCCCGCTTGTTGTAAGACTTGATGCCATTCTCACTGAGGCTGAGATGAGAGCCGAGGACTTGGAACTTAACGGAGGAGAGCACAGAATCCTCGGTGAGCTATTCCATGCATCCGCTAGGACTTCAAGGGCCGCAGACTGCTATAGAATGGCAAATCAGATGGATCCGGAGGACTCGGCTTCTCTGAGATCTCTAGCCAGAATCCAGAGAGAAACAGGAGATTTGGAAACTCTGGATAGAACTCTTGAGAGACTATTGGCATCATCTCCCGATGATTTAGAGGCCCTCGCAGAACAAGCTGCAATCCTAGTAGGTTCTGACGATGAGAGATATGATAGAAACAAGACCAGACTCATTGCTTTGGGCGAACCTCTGGAGGAAACAGAGAGCTCGGCCAAGCTATCTGAAATTGCTCTCAGGGCGAAAGACTCCCGGATATCTGGTGACCCATCTACACTGGATTCTACAGATTCCCCGTTGCTGGTAGAAAGAGCGGCCAAGCTAATCGGACTGGGAGAGGCAGGCGCGGCCCTTGAAGCAATTACGAGAGCCATAGAGATGGACGAAGACAACGGACCCGCCTGGCTTCTACATGCACGCATACTAGCAGCAGGAGAGGGTAATTCAAAGGAAGCAATCCGGAGTATCAGAAGAGCAACGGCTCTTGGAGAATACGGAGTGATAATGGAATCCGAGATCCTCGAGAATGAAGAGAGGCTAGACGCCGCACGGGCAGTTTTGGAAGAGCATCTTGAAACATCCCCAGAAGACGCCGAGGCCAGAGCCAGACTTAGCCTAGTTCTAATGAAGGCCGGCTCCATAGATTGGGCAAAGGAGACTCTCAACGAAGCTCCTCCCATCTCTTGGGAGAGCTCCCATATGCATGTCATGGAGGGAAGACTGCATCTGCATGACACGGAGCAGTATAGGGATGAGTATGGAAATCACGACCCCATACTCCTGATAGATGCGTTGATATCGTTCGATGCCGCGATAGATCACGATAGAGAAAACGGCCTCGCGTGGCTGGGTCGATCCAGGGCTCTGAGATTCCAGGGCTCTCATAACGAGGCCGAAGTCGCACTAGTCAGAGCCAGGAGATTGATACCTGAGCACACCTCAATTCCTTTGGAGGAGGCCCATCTTTGCATAGAAATGGGAAAACTCGACCAAGCGAATACCCACATTGCCGAAGCCGCCACACATCTTCATGAACACCCAATAGTACCCTTTGTCAGAGGCTTGATAGCGGCTAAACAGGGAAGAATGACTGAGGCACAGACTCTTTTCACAAAGGTTCTGACTATAGATCCAGACCATGTTAGGGCAAGACTCAACAGGTGTTCAGCTTCTTTGCTTAAGGGAGATTTAGACATGGCACTAGACGACTCCAACCACTTGATTTCAATTTCACCAGCCCTTCTTATCGC
>CESQ01020665.1_pt1 | contig 16790 bp, 12 predicted proteins | sample 361401 | NCBI WGS metagenome assembly CESQ01 (sample SAMEA2622119, study PRJEB7988) | marine metagenome | isolation source: saline water (ENVO:00002010), including | reverse complement strand
TAAGGGGCCTCCAAAAGCAGGAATCTGAATTGAGATCAGACAGGGACAGAGCAGAGATTAGACTAAGGGATGCTGAAAGAGAGCTTAGCAAAGCAAAAGCACGCCAAGAAGCTAGGTCATCAGCTCCTGGCTCAGCAGTCACGATCGCCGCTCTAACTAGGCTCAGGGAGAGTGGCCAGATTTCTGGTATCTTGGGTACGCTAGGCGAACTTACGTCTCCGAAGGAACCATCCCATGAGGAAGCACTAGCCACGGCACTAGGAAACGGTCTGAGAAGCATTGTTGTCAGGGATGACGAGGTTGCCGCAAAGTGCATCAAGTGGCTAAGGGAGAATAGCGGAGGAAGGGCTACATTCCTCCCACTAAACAAGCTCAAAGTTTCCAGGCCCCAAGGAAGAACACTTCTTGTAGCCAGAAATCCCGGAATAATTGGATTCGCTCAAGATTTACTGGACTATGATCAAGAGGTAGAGATCGCAGTGATCTATGCCAGCAGGAATACACTACTTGTCGAATCGATGGAAGTGGCCAGAAATAACATGGGAGGAGTCAGAATGGTGACTCTGGACGGCTCACTAATTGAGAGCTCAGGTGCAATGACGGGGGGCTCTAATTCTCGTGGAAACCGTCCATCATTCGGAGGTAGCGCTGGAGGGCACTCAAGTGTCGACAAGCATGAAAGATTGGTGCAGGAGGCAAATCTGCTATATTCCACGGTCGACGCTGCATTGAGAGAGACAATGCTTAATCTTCAAGATCTCAGAAATAGAATTAACAATGCCGATGGGAGTGATCACTCAGTCAAACTCAGGAACTGGAAAGCCGACATGGATAGGGCTACCAAATCACTATCGGAGATAGAAAAAAGGATGGGGGCTTCCAGATCCGAGTTCGAAACATGTGAAAATACCAAGTCTCTGAAGATATCAGAGGCAGAGCAAGCCAGAGTCGCCCTTGAGTCAGCACTTCAGAATCGAACTGATGCCGCGGAGGAACTTCAAGACAACACACCTGATCATCTTTCGGAGATACTCAGATCCGCTGAAAGAGAGAGGACAGAAGCCGAGAGGACCAAGCTATCTTGCGAATCTTCGATATTAACAAACGAGAGTCAGATAGTTCTGATGAATCAGAGAGTCTCAGATATCGAAACCAGGATTTCTAAGCAAGAAGAAGAAATTAATATTGCACAACTATCAATATCTCAACTTGAGTCATCCATCTCTACTGCAAAATCAGAGTTAATCGAACTGAAGGGCAAATCAGAGCAATTCGATGAAGAACATCAAATCCTAACGAATAGGAGAGACGAGCTTGTGGGAGAGAGAGCAAGTCTCAGGGCCACGCTGGATCAGCTCTCCAAGGAGAGGGAAACTCTAAGGTCAAGAATCGATGAATTAAATTCCCAAATCAGTCAGAAGACCACTTTGGCCGAAGAGACGGCCGAAGAATTAGCGGATGCTGGTGTGGCTATTCCTTCCGAAGATATCCAACTACCAACCATTGCCGAGGCGGAGCGAGCGATGCAGGGGCTCGAACGCCGTCTCGGCAACCTTGGTAATGTGAATATGCTGGCTATTGATCAGTATGATGAGACCGCTGAGAGAATAGCCGCTCTTATCGAAGATGGCAAGACTCTCCGCTCTCGTAGGGACCATTTGGTCAGCATAGCTGAACAGTTAGAAAATGAGAGAAAAACCAGATTTATGACTGTCTTTGAGCATGTCAACAATAACTTCAGTAGAGTCTACGAGATTCTGCAACCATCCGGATCAGGAAAATTGAGACTGGAAAACTCGAAGAATCCTTTCGAGGGTGGACTAGAGATGGCCTGTGTGCCCCCAGGAAAGAGTAGGAACACACGCAGATCCGCCCTATCCGGAGGAGAGAAGTCAATGGCGGCACTCGCACTAATTTTTGCCATCCAAGACTACGAACCAAGTCCATTCTACTACTTCGATGAAGTAGACCAGAACCTAGATCCATTTAATTCAGGAAGAATCGCTACTCTGTGTAGGATAAGGAGCGAGAGGGCTCAGTTCATCATGGTCACACTGAGGAAGGTCAGCCTTTCTCTAGCTGATCATCACATCGGCATTACTCATGCCGGCGATGGATGTAGCAGGAGAATTACAGACTTTGACAGGGCCGCGGCTATAGAACTCAGCGAGGAGCTTGAAGCGGAGAAAAGGGCCCAAGAGGAATCCAAGGCTGAGAAAGATGCAATGCCAGATTTGCCAGACCCCCGGGAGATGCCTAAAGTCCCCGAACCCCTCCAAACGCCTGCTAGCTTAGGAGGCCTGGCAGAAAGAGCAGGAATCCTCACAGAGACCGATATCGATGAATCAGACTCTGCCGATGAATCAGACTCGGTAATGGACTCGCTGAGGGAGAGGACTGGCGAGTGGACTGAAGACATCGATGAGAAAGAAAAGGTAATTTTCCACGATACAGAAGATACTGAAGAGGCCATGGAGGACCCATCGCATCAACAAGTGGATGTCAATGAGGTGTGAAGATGGCGGTTCTCGATGGTCAAGCAATGAGAGACGACATCGTCTCAAGGCTACTAGGGGGTGAGCCTGACTTGGCAACTAGTAAGTATCTAGATAGAATCTCTGAATTGGCAAGTATGGAGGAGGCAGAGCATCAATTTCTAATCGACCCATTTGATAGGTCAGTAGCATTAGTTTTTCAGATGTTTCAGAGTAATGATTTGGATCCATGGGATGTGGACTTGTCTAGCTTCTTGGAAATGTTCTCAACTAGGATAGAGAGCTCTGAGAACATAGATCTGCCTACTTGTGGGAGATTGATTAGAATGGCATGGTCAATTCTCAGAAGTCAAGCCTCCACATTAATCGAGAAGCAGGAGAGGGCCTTCGATTTTGATGAGGAGGATACATGGGATTTCGAAGGAGGTTGGGAAACTGATTTCGATGACGATGATTACAACTTTTCAGTTGGGGTATTATCTGGCGCCGCAGATGACGTACTTCCTACCATCTTCGAAGGCAGGGTGCACCGTGACGAAGGACGCCCCGTGACTCTAGGCGAATTGTTGATGGGATTACAGGAAGCTGGAAGGCTAGCCGAGGAGCAAAGGACAAGGGAACGAATAGCGAAGGAGAGACGTGACGCCCTTTCAATCGCTCGTGAGAGATTCAAAGGAAGTCTTCACGTAGAAGATTTAGAGGGTGATCTGGAGAGGACTTGGTACGCATTGAGAAACAGGGCTATCTCCGAGGATAAATCTGTAGGTCTGCAAGATGTATCGGAGGAGTTGATGTCAATGGCTCTAGATTCAGGAGTTGAACACGGTGAAGCAAAAGCAGAGGCTCAAGTAACGGCTTTGGTTTCCGCTCTTTTTCTAACTAATAGGGGGTATACCGAATTGTCCCAGGAACCAGGTAGGAATGGCAAGGTAACTTTAGTCCCCCTATGGGATGGAGATGAGAGCTTCTCCGAGCTCACTGCGAAGCTCCATCCTGGAGAGGTTACGGGAGTGAGATCCAATGAGTGAGGGAACAAATCTGTCAACCTTGCTAGAAGCTATTCTTTTCGGATCAGGGAGGTCAATGTCTGTTGATGAGCTAGCATCGCTTCTATCGAAGAGGAATTTCCAGATTTCTGAGGGATTGGAAGAATTGAAGGCCACCATGGATTCGAGAAAATCCTCAGCTCTTCAATTGACAGACGTTTCTGGGAGGTGGATAATCGAGGTCAAACCAGATATCTCCCCTTTCCTGCCTGAGTCATTCAAGCCAGAGATTCCACAAAGACTTCTTCCCGCGGCAGCTCTGATAGCCTATCATCAACCAATGCCCCAAGCGCAATTAAGAGATATGCTCGGACCCAAAGCCTACGATCACGTCAGAGACCTTGCAAGTCTTGGCTTAATCGATAAGAGAAGAGATGGACTGACTAGGAGGCTGACCACTACAAGGAGATTCGCAGAGTACTTCGGTTGCCCAGAAATCGAATATAGGAAAGTCAGGACATGGTTCAGAGATGAAGCATCAAAGCTTGGTTTGACGAGCGCCCAATTAGCAGCGTCACTGGCTCCAGATGAACAGATGACGATTTCTGAGTTCACTGGGGAAGATGAAGAAATAGAAATAGACGCCCAGGCAGAGGAATAGTCTACCATCCGTGACTCTTGCCAGCCCCTCTATGTCCAATTATCCTAGGACTGCCCCAAGGGATGCCATTTTCGTGGTCTCGGTTCCAACTTTCTTCAGAACCCTCCCAGAGCATCCTCCTTCCTTGCTCTGAGATAATCTTAGTCTTACTATCGCTTCTTAATTCTGCCCACGTAGGTAGACTATCGCCGGCCTCTTTTATCAAATCGGCCCTTTCAAAAATTGTCGAAGATCTCAGCCTATTCGCCCACTCCTCATCGAGTGGCTGACTGGCAGGCCGTGGCCATCTATAGCTGCCATCAGGCTTCGTAACCACCTCTGGATTCATATTATCAGAAACAATCGAAACTCCAGCATTAATTAGAGAATCCTCAAGATCCAAAGGCCCGGGCCAGACAAAAACCCCCATTCCCCTCAGTGATTTATGTAATTTCTCAAGGCCCTTTCCCTTCAATCCTACTTTAGGTCCGAATCTAGTATATTTTTCCCACCCCTTAAGATACTCTAATGCCATCCCAATTGAACTCATTCCTTCGGATCTGAATGTCCTGGCAATATAGGGGACAGAAGTCATGACGAATTGTGGAATAGCAAATGCTCTCTTGACTCTCCAGTACCGGCCCCATGGACGTATCCTGGGGACAAGTTGGGTTACTGCGATATCAAACCCAATACTCTTTGAAACTACGCATAATCTAGGTGAAAAACTGGAAACAATAGTGGACCTAGATGGCAATTCAAAATCACCTGTCAATGATCTTATCCTCTCCATTATGGATGCTAGGTGATGATCATCTTTCTTTCCGACCAATGGATGGGGCATCTTGATCTCAATGTCCACAGTCTTACTGCCGGACTTCCATAATTCCAAGAATTCCCGATCTTTTATGAGCTCGTTGAAGGTCAGAACTCCATGCTTTCGCAACTCATCTGTATGCATGTTTTCTATACATCTAGGCTTAATTGAACCAGAACCCGGGACGAACTCATCATGGAATATCACAAGCTCTCCATCAGCATCCATCCTCAAATCAAACTCTATCCCGTCAGAGAATTCTATCCCATGTTTAAGGGCATTAAAAGAATTCTCAGCTGGCTGATTCCACATGTGACTGCCAATCTTCCCGAGCACGAGGAGGCAATTAATGCAATCTGAGAAAATATTGAGGCGTGACAATACTCATTACCCCTCCTCCTCTACGGGACTTAGGTATTGTCATGTCAGAAGCAGAATTGGACCGCGCGTCCGAACCATTGGAAGTGCGCGGATATTGTATGTATGATTGGGGAAAGTCAGCGTTTGAGACCAGCGTCGTCTCTGCTATTTTCCCGACTTGGTTCGCGTTTCTATTCCTAGAGGCTAACGGACTGAACACCACTATAGCAGGCATTACCATGGAAGGGGACGCATTAATCGCGTACCTTGTCGCATTAGGAACTTGGGCCGTTGCTATAGTCGCACCTGCCCTTGGGGTTATTGCAGATTACAAGCCTGTCAAGATGAGCTGGCTCAGAATCCTAACCTACATTGGCGCTGGAGCGACATTCATGCTAGGATTCGATTTCTTATTGCCTGGAAATGAGTGGATCTGGCTCTTAGTATTCTACTTCATTGCAAACATTGGCCTGAACGCGGCAGGAGTCTTCTACAACGCATTACTCCCTCATCTCGGGACAGACGATGAGATGGATGACATCTCGAATAGGGCCTACGCCTATGGGTACCTCGGGGGAGGCATTCTACTTGTGATCCATCTTGGACTAGTTCTCGGAATCGGAGGAGATGCCGTTATCAGATTCTGCTTAGCCTCATCAGGATTATGGTGGTTCGGTTTTGCACTTATTACTTTCAAGTACGTACCAGAGCCTCCTATGGAGAATGATAAGCAAGTTCCAACCATCAGGGAAGCCTACTCTCAAGTCTGGACGACACTAAAGGAGTACAATAAATTCAGAACACTATTCATCTATATGCTGGCATACTTCTTCTTCATAGATGCGATTAACACAGTATGGGCAGTAGGGCCAATATTCGGCGCGGTTGTTCTGGGAGTATCAACAATTGAATTAATGATCACTATAGTTTTGATTCAGTTTGTCGCATGGCCATGTGCGCTATTTTTCACAAAGTTGGCCAATGAATGGGGGACCAAGAAAGCGCTTAATGCGTCTTTGATTGGATGGCTGGTGCTAAGCTTCGCAATTCTTGGCTTTGCACCATTGGAACTTGACTCCCATGATGAGTTTGAGGTAATGTATGATTGGGATGAAGAATCTCAATCCTACCAGGTGCATGTCAATTACTATGCCAGCGAGATAGCCCAGAAGCTTGACTTCGAAGATGGCGAGTTCGATGAGCAGAAGTGGGCCAGTGATTTCTCCGAAATGCTCCCTGTAGAGTTTGAAGAAAAGACCGGGACATACAAATGGGCATATGCCGAGTCAGACAGTGAAAAGCTACTCTTCCCAGTTGTGGGCGATGTTTCTACAATCCTGGCGTCAATATCGGACTCAAGGTTCAGTATCAGCGTCTCTGGAGGCCCTCAAGATGCCTCATCAAACGTCGGTATTGATCACCCCTCCAGTCTGGGCGACGGAGCTTTAGATGTAATTCCAGAAACAGTAAGGGAATACGTTTGGGGGCCACTGGGTATAGAGATCGGATATCAATTCATGATACTAGGGATGATGATAGGGACTCTATTTGGAGGTTCCCAAGGGTTGTCTAGAAGTATCTTCGGACAGATGATACCGGAGACGAGGAGTACGGAGTTCTTCGGATTCTTCGGATTCTTCGGAAAGGTTGCCGCCGCCGTAGGGCCACTACTATACGCGTCCATGACAGTAATGTTCGATAGCAGAGTTGGAGTCCTCAGTATTGCCGTACTCATCGCCATTGGCGTTTTCCTCATGAGGTATGTGGATATCGAACAGGGTCGCGCGGATGCAAGGGCCGAAGATGCTAGGAATCGTGGAATCTCTACCGACTCTTAGTCAGACTATTGAGCATTAGTGCCAGCTCTATTAGGACCAGGACAGGTCCCGCTACTAGAAACATCGACAGAGGATCCGGAGGAGACAGAAGGGCCCCGAAAGCCATGCCAAGGAACCATAGTGCCCCTCTGTTCTTCCTGATTCCATCCTCACTCACTATCTCGTATCTGAGAAGTAAGAGAATAATTATCGGGACCTGGAAACCGGATATTGAAGCGAAGTATAGACCGCTGACGAAACCTACCCATGATTGCAATTGCCAAGTGGAGCTCAGATTAGCCGCTGATGCATCTTCAGAGAGGTAATCAAGAAGTAGAGGGACCAATACCTCATGAGAATAGAAAGCCCCTAAGAGGGCCAGAGATAATGCCGAAATTAGGACTATGAAGAAATCCCTAATGCTACCAATCGACCCTGTTCCAGATCTCTTCGCCTTGGCAAAAATCTTCTTACCATTCCAAGAAATATCGCAAATCAGAAAAATTCCGGATATAATCACACCCAGCTGAAATCCTATCCTCAACCTCAGTAGGACTGCCTCCATAGGATGAAGAATGATCACCTCAACGCCATCAGGCCTGTAGTCGGAAGAATCCAGAAGTATCTCTATAGCTCTGCCAGCAAGTGGATAACCGCCTATGAATCCCACTCCAAAAATGGCTACCAAGAGGAAAGCCCTGCTTCTGAGATGGGATATTAGTCCTCTAAGCTCAGCGCGGGGAAGTAGGTCTCCTATCCCGGCCTCCATGCTAGCGCGTGAGGGTTCCATAGGTCAATACATCGCCTAGGACTTCCTGAGAATAATGGTTAGGACATCCCCGTCAGATAGCTGGTGATCTAGCCCAACTCTCTGCCAATCGAACTTAGCACTGGGTCCTTTCACCCTGGCGTATCTGAATTTTCTCACGAAGTCCCTGTGTAGTTTTGCACATACGTCCCTTACAGTAGACGTATCCTTGACAATCAATGGCTCAATCATATCGGCCTCTTGGCCCTGGGGTTTCAGGAATATCGACATAAAGTGAAGATTATCGAATATGAAGTCCTTCATATTTTCAATCCCCTCCCCCGTCTTTGCTGAGACTTCAAGGACGGGCCATCCTTCTGGTAGCATCTTCCTAGTTCTTTCCAGATTCTCTTCTGTTGCAAGATCAATCTTATTGACGACGACCACCGCCCTATTGTAGATTCTATTTCCTGCTAGAGTATCTACAATATGATCATCAGTTACGTCCGTACGGAGCGTCACTGTTGCAGAGACTATACCAAAACTACGGATTATTCCTTGTATTTCTTCTTCGGAGAGATTAGTCTGCTTAACTGTTGATCTGACAATGATGCCACCTCTCTTAGTTCTAGTAATGAATACTTGTGGCTCAGCTTGATTCAATCTCATTCCCGCCATCCATAACTCCTTGTCTAGGATATCGAAGTGAGATTCTTGAAACGGGTCTACAACGTAAAGCACCATGTCAGAACCTCTGATAACATTGAGTATTTCTCTACCTCTGCCCTTTCCCTCGGAAGCGCCCTTGATCAGACCAGGAAGATCTAGAATCTGTATCTTAGCGCCCCTATGGTCGAGAACTCCAGGGATACATGTCAGAGTAGTGAAAGCGAAGGCACCTGCCTCCGAGTCAGCTCCTGTCAGTTGGGAGATTAGACTTGATTTTCCTACGCTGGGGAATCCTACCAGGGAAACCGATGCGTCGCCAGACTTCTTGACTTCAAAACCGGCGCTTGACCCACTCTTCTTCGCATGCGCTACTGCCTTCTCCTTCCTCTCTTTCAAGGAGGCTATCTTGGCCTTTAGACGTCCGATATGGCCCTGTGTGGCCTTGTTATACTTGGTCTTGGAGATTTCTTCCTCCAGTGACTTGATTTGCTCTTCTATAGTCGCCAAGTGACCACCCTCCAAGGTATTATTCGCGCTACGCGAGGACCAACTTATTGAATTCGGTGGAGAAAATTGCCGATAGCCATGCGAGCGAGGGTTCATGCCACATTGCCGATTGGTGACGCCACGGATACATATGCCAGACGTCATACTGTCTTTGATTGACCCCAAATCACTAGATTCGATATTATCCATGTCAGTGGGTTCAATCATTGATGGGATGGAGAAAATGTCCCTAAGGGGAACAAGGCCAGGATACCAAGGACTCCCTTCTAGGCAGTTCGATGTAGATTTAGAGGGAGAGATACTGGAATGGTTGGACAATGTGGGAGAAATCAATCCAAACTCAGTACTGGAAAAACAAGACATTTCAATCGAGAAGAAGACAGAGCTTCTCCTACTACTTTGTCATTGGTCATCACTTGGAGAGTGGAGGTGCTGGGATGCTAGGCTTTTCCTGTATGTCGAACCCAGCCTTGATTCTGGCGTCAGAAGTACAGAATCGTTTCTAATGCCATCAGTATGGGAGGAATTCAAGAATTCCATCTCGTCTTTAGATAGGGCTACATTCATCGAATCCGTCGTTATCGACTGGATGTCTAGGAGGGAGAAGCTTGGAGAGACTATGGACCCATCATCCGATCCCAGGATCCTTCCAACTATGGAATCTCATCAGGATTTTTCAGGGGGACTTTTCGACATAATGGAGAAATCTAGGTTGCAGAGTACACCAATCCTCCTCGGAAGGGAGTATCTAGAAGCTAGATCATGGCATCTCGGACAGGATAGATTGGAGAGTATAATCGGGTGATTGCATGTACGAATTACAAATGTTCCCAGATCCCCCTCCTGAATCACCTGTTCCAGGAGTAGTTATTCTCGGGAGGTTCCAACCATTCCACAAAGGCCACGAATTTATGTTGGAGTTCGCAGAAAGATGGAGACTATCCAATCATCCCGAGCTTCCATTGATAATCGCAATCGGATCTTCCAACAGGCCAGAGAGTCTTAGGAATCCATGGAGCTATCAAGAGCGTGAGGGGATGATTATCCACTGGATAGAATCTAGTGATTTCGAGACCATTCCAGAAATCATTTCGATACCTGATATCGACGACCCTCCGAACTGGGTCTCCCATGCAGAATCCTACCACGGAGAGGCAGGAATCTTCCTTTCCAGTGACATAGATTCCTTGGAACTCTATTCTAAATCCAATTGGCCAGTAGTAGAGATACCGATGGAGGAAAGGAATAGACTAGAAGGTTGGAGAGTCAGAGAGACGGCTAGAATGATGTCTACCATCGACGATCCAAGCGCGGTTTCAGAGGTTCTGTCACCAACCGTTCCAGAGTCTGTTGTCAGCTTCATGATTGAGAACGGTTATCTGAGGAGACTTGCATTTCTAGGAGAGGGGGGTGAGCCAGTTGGATGATCACCAATCTCCCTCAAATGTACACGAAGGATCGCAGTAATCCACTAGAACTCCAGAAATCAAGTAACCATATGCCATCATCTTAGCCTCCGGAACCTCGAGAACTAGATTATGAGCTAGAGAGTGGTGCCACATTGGTCCATTCGTGTTTCCAGTGGGTAGCGCAGGGAAGTCTCCATCGAAGTAAGCCGCAGACGAGCCGTTAATGGGGCCATCAACAACATCGACTCCAAATGGGTGATATGCCGAACCAGTCACTACTGGGACGTCACCAGTTCTTACAGCTCTATCGGCAGAAAGAGTCGTAACCTGGGCATCCATCATTGATGTGAGATAGAACATATCGAATGGCTTCAGAATATCTCCATATCCAGTCTCTCTGAAGGGCAGGTATGTCTCCCCGTCGGTAGAGTCCCATATTGATTGTAAGAGCGCAATTGAAACCGCTCTATCAAGTCTCGATGGAAGAGAAACCTCACTAGAAAGAAGCTCGAAGAATTGTCCAGGGAACTCTTCCGATCCGTAGTGAGTAGATCTCTCAACCTGATGAGTGAATGAAGTCCCACCAACCCAAAGTACGCCCCACTCGAGCTCTGGGACAAAGGCTAGCAATGAAGGTCCCCTTAGCCCTCCTAGGGATATCCCGATGTAGTTAACCGTATCAATGTCAATCATGTTTGTTCCATTGTGCTTGAACTGCTCAATATCAGAACAAATACCAGTTATCGTCCTAACCATTGAGATATGATTTATCACGGCCTGCATCTGTCTTTCCTGCTGATATTGGAACTCCTTTAAATCCATTAATGCGAAAGTCATGGCATCTAGATCTCCATCCGAGCTCCATCCCTTGAAATCGGTCGCTATTACCACGGTTTGGTATTCATTAGCGATTGATCTGGCATTCATGGCATATGAATCACCATCTCCGAAAAGCCCATGCCCAAACACGGTCAAAGGTCCTGACGTATTGTTCTCTGCTAGCGAACTAGGGATCAGCATCGTGAAGTCTATCTCCCTGTTATCTACGAATTCTGGATCTCCTGAGGAATTTCTCATCAAAGGAGATCTTGCAAACTCATTCTCCATGTAGTGAGGCGTAGTTACAGTGCCTCTAATCAATCTCAGAGATGTCCCATCGTTGCCGAAGTCCTCCTCGACATCTGAGATATGACAGCCAATTCCGTCATCACCCAATCTCTGCTCCGCATCATCTCTCATGATTAGTATGTCCTCAAGAATGGACTCAGTTGATGCTGTATGGAACCACCATGCAGATTGCAGGGAGCTCCTCTCGAAACCGGCATCTTCGAGCTTGTTGAAAACTCCCTCGTAGGCTCCCCTCTGAACCTCAATACCTTCTGAGTCCGTTTCATTGCCGTCTCTAAGTGCCCTGAATCCATCCGAGGGAACTATCGCCTCACCATCTTCATTCACTAGATCCCTGAATCCCACAGCATAGGGGGTATTGTGATTCAAGCCCTCAATTGTCCTCAAGAAAATGATAGTTTCCTCATCCTCTTGGGAACGTGCATCCAACTCAATCCAGTGGTGGACTTTCTCCCCTGTATCCATGTTAAGCAAGATGCTCCCATGTCCATCCATTGTCGATATTCCAATGTCAAACTGTGAGGCCATTCCAGTGATGTTGGGAACTTCATCAAAGGCGGTGAAGATTTGCGTCGATGGGCTGAAACCATCTAGACGATCAAGTATCACCATATTGTCACTTACCGAAGACCTGGTATCCGGTATCGCTTCACCGTCGATACTCAGACTGTATCCTGTATCCCGAGACTCGTCAACATCCAAGAAGGCGCCTGAAGGGAATGGAAGCATGCAGTGGATATTATTGGTATCATCGCAGAATTCACTTCCCACAATTTCAATAATTTCGACTGTCGGAGAATCAGTACCGTTGTCTACCGGATCAATAGGGTTCTCTAGTCCATCAATGTCCTCTTCGTCGGAATCGCTACTTGATTCTCCGGTACATCCCACAAGCAACATTGACGCCACTAATGTCAAGGCTAATATTTTCCTGGTTCTATTATCCATATTTATCACCAAACTCACAATCGAACGAACTCACTAGCAGTCAGTACACCACACGTCTTCAGGCATTTCTCCCGATAGCCAAGAAGTGAACCAGTCAGAAAATGAAATCGACTCATCTTCAAGTTGGTAGAACCAGCTAGAGAACAAAATTCCATGATTATCTCCGGCTTCTATCCATCCTGACATTTCAACACCCTCGCTTTCTATGTGTAATTCAGAGTTTCTCAATCTCCAGTTATAGTCTTCTGGCGGATTGTTAAGTAACCCGTTGAAGTACTTCATTGTCTCATCCTGGGCACTGTCAAACCTGCCATATGTTATGCTCGGATTGTAAATATTGAGAAATATGTCCAAGTGGGCACTAGTCATATCATTCCAGTCCAAAGATGAACCATTGTATGTCAGGTCATCTAGCCACGTGAAGGATGTGTTATTCAATCCCCAAGCAGGGTAAAGATCAGTAGTTCCAGTACTTGTAACTCCCCCTGTGCTGTCATGGAATACGAATATATTGGCATCAGGTATTGCCTCAGAGAGGCTTCCCGCATAGAAACCAGCAGCTATGGCTCCTCCACTGGAACCGAGGACGTAGTATGTACTAGCATTTGTATGGCTGGAAACGAAGTAATCAAACGCACTCATGGCATTAGGATACCCTCTGTGATGCATCACGTTATCTCCGTAACTCAAGGTCGCATTTCCCATATGGACGTCCCCAGTACAATAGGGTACGAATACCATTGAGGCGTCTATAAGCGGATTATCTCTATTGTCAAGGTCTAGTATTCCGCCCCATCCTGTTGGATTTTGCCAATAGGCCCCAGTGCTGGACGAGTTCTCCACAGTACATGTGAAATCATTCCAGCAAGCCCCTCCCCCATTGAAGAATAAAACCGCTACATCTGAGTCTCCATCACGTGAATAGAACGAGTATTCAGTTCCGTCAGAGCACATACAGTCCTCATCTTCCGGGTCGTGCTTGGTCCATGTTTCGGTATACTTTGGGACCCAATAGTCACAGGTCCCATCATCATCAGTAGCTTCAGGAACGAAGTTGTTAGCAGCGTTGTCAGTACACCCGGGGACTTCATCGATGTCAAATATTCCATCACCGTCGGAATCTGCGTAGGTACAAACCCCGTCCACAGTAGCATTTTCATCGTAATTTTCTGCCTTGTCATCCATACAACCAGCTATTTCTGTTGGCTCATCAGCTTCTCCAGAGCATCCTGCTAAGACCATGCTAGAGATCAGAAGTATGGTTGTAAGGCGCCTCACACCATCAATCATAGAATCCCATGGAAGCATGACATATATCATCATTCCTCGGTCATTCTGCCACTATTACCTTGGAGGCAATAAGTACCCTTTCGTGAAGCATGTAACCTTCTTCTATCACTTCCATTACGAACCCCGCCTCTACTCCTTCTGGAGCTGGAAGCATTGCAACCGCCTCCATCTTAGTTGGATCAAACTGCTTTTTCATGGCCTCAATGTGAGTGACCCCTTCAGATTCTAGTGCAGTCCTCAGGCCACGAAGAGTCATTTGTGCTCCTTCGATAAAACCGTCTCCATCAACTCCTTCTGTTTGATTAATTGCCCTCTCGATTCCACTGAGAAGGGGGAGAATTTTTCTGGAGAGGGAAGATGAACCGTACCTAATTGATTCAGATCTTTCCTTGGCCGATTTCTGTCTAAGATTGGCCATATCAGCGGCTTGATATTGCAACTCCTTCTCAAGCTCAGAAACCTTCTTTTTCAATTGCTCTACTTCGTCCTCCTCGACGATTTCAACACCATCTGGGTGGCCCTCCTCTTCCTCGCTCACAACTGTTCGCCTCCATGCACCTTCAATAATCCAATGGGTTTTCAGTCAGAATAGAAGTATTCTCCATTGGCCTTCTGCTCCCTATCCTTGACACTGCCGGGTTTGTTTATTCTAGGACGCTTTGACTCATGGTCTCTCCTGAATGTTACTCCTACGCCAGACAGGAATCTGTTCATCCCCTTTCTGAGGCTCAGTGGGCCAACAGCATGTCCCTGTTTGCCTCCTTCTCCTTCGAAAACTAGCAGGGAGTCACTGACTATGTCTACAAAGTAGATATCATGATCTATCACCATTGCCGCCTTTTCATTGCTTTCCATAGTTCTCCTGATCGCCTTAGCCGCCTCCATCCTGGCATTCGCGTCCAGATGTGCGCTCGGCTCATCCAGGAGATATAGATCCGCTTCCTTCCCGAGGCAAATCGCTATACTGACGGCTTGTAACTCTCCTCCTGATAGTCTCGATGCTTCCAGATCTAGCATTCTATCAATCTGCAGAGGTCTTATGACTTGAGTATGAAACTCTCCAGATCTCCATTTTGTTCCTATTTCCACATCCAGCCAAAGCTGGACGCTTCCTTGGAAATCAGAGGATACATGTTGGGGCTTGTACGAAACTTCGGCTTCCATCGTGCACCATCCCTGATCAGGCTCAAGCTCGCCAGCAATCATCTTGACCATTGTCGTCTTTCCAGTTGCATTGGGCCCGACAACCCCTATGACCTCAGCAGATCGCACCTCTCCCTGACCAGTCGTCAGTTGGAAATCGCCCATTTCCTTCTCCATATCGCCCCATTTCAGAATTGGTAGGCCAATATCCTCGCCTCTGGTTCTCCCTCTGACGAATCTGATAGGTTTGTTCCTAATCCTGACGTTCTCCTCAGGAAGATATCCATCTAGGTACGCATTGATGGCCGTTCTAGTTGTCCTAGGAGGGGTAAAAATTCCATACGCCGCCCTCTCACCGTATACCACGTGAAGAAGATCGCAAAGGACATCGAGTATTGCCAAGTCGTGTTCGACAACCAAGACACGCTTGCCCGTAGCAGACAGGTCTTGGATAATTCTCACCATCCTCATTCGCTCGTATATGTCGAGATAAGATGACGGCTCATCGAAGAAATACACATCCGCCTCCTTGAGTAGAGTCGCGCATAGGGCCACCCTTTGCAACTCTCCTCCGGACAGGGACCCTAGCTTCCTAGACAATATGTGACTTATTCCGAGTGCTTCAGAGTATTTGTCAATCTCTCCCCTGTCATCGACTCTTTCGAGTAATTCATTGACCTCTCCTTCGAAGATTTTAGGAAGCTTGTCAATGTATTGCGGTTTGACTGCAATGCTGACTCCTTCCTCGGATAGCAGGAGTAAATAGTCCCGTAGCTCGCCCCTGGGGAAAGTAGTGATTACATCATCCCAATCAGGCGTTTGATTACTCCAATCCCCTAGGTTAGGGGTGATACTCCCTGAGAGTAGATTGACTGCTGTAGATTTGCCCATTCCATTCGGACCTAGTATCCCTACCACTTGCTCCAGTCTCGGAGCGGGAAGTCTGAACAGTCTGAAACTATTCTCGCCATAGCAGTGGGACATTTCAGAATCTAGCTCCTCTGGCAGATTTATCACTATAACCGCATTATCTGGACAGTGTCTGGCTCTGTTGAAGCAAACTGGACAAGCCGATTCGAGAATCTTACATTTGTCTCCCTCGAATTGTATACATTCTCTCTCGCACATGGCCGAATATTTCTGGAGATACGTGAATGCATTACTGTTGGGCTTGCATTTGTCCTCCAGTAGAACCGCCACTCTCATATTATCGCCTCAGGTGTTTCACTCAATACTTCTTTCCTTTATCCGGATATCAATAATGTGTTTGCTTACACTGCCAAAAATCTGTATCTGGCATATACATACCCTGCAAGAGCTATTTTCTCGGATTTTGAAAGTTGTATTCTCTCAGTAAAAACATCTCCCCCCTTCTTCTTGATCTTGGCCATTATCGACTCGTAAAATTTAGCCATTGCCGCGGGGGAATATCTCGAGGCCTTATCGAGCATTGGCAATAGCTTGAAAGCCCTCTCCCGATATCTCTCAGCTTGCTCTATGAAGTCCTCTACGAATGGCTTCCATCCGGGATGGTTGACAACCTTTGATCCCTCAAGAACATCCTCGGGGGTAATCCCAAATCTAGCCAAATCCTCAGTGGGCAGGTAGATCCTATTCCTCGAGGCGTCCTCGGCTACATCCCGAAGAATATTCGTCAACTGCATGTATATGCCCCATGCTTCAGCATATTCAATCGCCATTGGATCATCATATCCGTAAATCTCGATACAAACCAATCCGACCGTGGAAGCAACTCTGTAGCAGTACGCGTATAGGTCCTCAAACGTCTCATAGCGGTTTCTGTGGAAGTCATCCTCCATTCCACTGATCATA
>CESQ01010993.1_pt1 | contig 16957 bp, 31 predicted proteins | sample 361401 | NCBI WGS metagenome assembly CESQ01 (sample SAMEA2622119, study PRJEB7988) | marine metagenome | isolation source: saline water (ENVO:00002010), including | reverse complement strand
CAGTTGCAATATTCAAAAGAGAAGATCCATTTACAGTTGTTAAATGGATATTTCCAAGGAGCAAATAATGTTGGTTAGATTTATAAACAGAGGTTGGAAGACCGATGATGGAATGAAAGAAGTTGATGTCGTAGCAACTGAACTCAATGAGTTTACGAATGCTCCACAACTTAGAATATCAAATCCTTGGTGGACTGGTGATACATTGGTTTGCGAATGGAGTAACAACGAATGGGTCTGTGACCTAGACTAGGAGTCTAAAATGAACGATATTATCCAAGATATTGAAATACTTGAAGGTGCAATAATTAACCTAACAGAAGGCGCAAGTGATGAAAAGCGAATGGCTATATATTCGCTTGAAAGTATGATTGCTGAAAAGAAAGCAGTAGTTGAGCAATTCGAAAAAGAACATGCTCCTAAAGAACTTGACATTTAGGCTGGCAATAGCTATATTATATGTATAGGAGAATTGCTATGGCTACTTATGAAGTTGAGAACATTTTTTATAATAATTACGGTGGTGTACAAACCAAAAGTTGTGATTTGTTTGCCACAAAAAACCAAGCTCTAAAGCATATGAAAAATATTGCAAAACAAAGATATGGTTTAAAGCAAAGAGGAGAGATCAAAGATGGTGAAATTGCGTTCACAGATGATTCAGGCAAAGTAAAAGAACGCATCATTTTTGGTCAATTATAATTAAATAAAAAGAGTAAGTGAGGCAAAAAAATGAAAAAAGCAGGAAAAATACTAGCCGTATTTTTTAATACAGTCGTGTTAACTATTTTTGGATTCGTTGGATTTATGGTGGTAGAAGATGGTCAAGCTGGATCAGTAACTACTATGAATGCACCAGGACCAAAAACTATTGAAACATTATACTCAAATGCAGAAACTGTTCAACTTATAAAAGTTGTGCAAGAATTACCCCCAAAACTTGTAAGCGAAGATAATGAAGCAATTTGTATGGCTCTGAATATCTATTACGAAAGTCGTAGTGATAACCTAGCCGGACAATATGCAGTCGCTGATGTTGTCCTAAACAGAGTGCAGGATGGCAGGTATCCAAATAGTGTTTGTGAAGTAGTTTATCAAGGTCCAGTTAGAGAAAGTTGGAAAACAAAACAAGATCCTGACTTGTCAGAAAGTGAAAGAGTATACAATCCTATTAGGAATATGTGTCAATTTAGTTGGTACTGTGATGGTAAAAGTGACGAACCCAGAGACGAAACAGGCTGGGCTCAAGCACAGTATGTAGCTGGTGCTATTATGTATAGTGGAAAATACAGAGGCATAAGTGAAGGTGCAACACACTATCATGCAACATATGTAAAGCCTAAGTGGCGTTTTGATAGAGGTATGAACCATATAGGTCGTATTGGATCCCACATCTTTTATAGATGGGATTAAGCCTAAATTAGCATAAATATAGTTATGTTAATAAATGAAGTAACAAAAACAGTGAGTGAGGGTCCTAACGATCCTCACATTTTTAAAGCAATATTCCTTGCAGGCGGACCAGGTTCCGGCAAGGGTTTTGTTGTGAAAAATCTTATGGGTGGTGACTCTACTGGTTTACGAATTGTAAACAGTGATGATGTATATGAAAAACTGGCAAGTATAGCAAAGCCAGAGCCACTAGATCTTAAAGACCCAGAAGTGGTTGCAAGTCCACAAGGGCAGGAAGCCAGAGAAAAAGCAAAAAAGATAACCCAAATGAGACAAGGTAATTACTTGAATGGTAGGTTGGGATTAATAATCGATGGCACAGCCAAAGACGTAGAAAAAACAAGACGTCAGAAAGATGAGTTAGAATCATTGGGCTATGATACTATGATGGTATTTGTTAATACTAACTTAGATATGGCTCAAGAAAGAAATAAACAGCGAGACCGTCAATTACCAGACGAAATGGTAATGAAGATGTGGCATGCTGTTCAGGATAATTTAATGAAGTTCCAACAAGTATTTGGTAACCAAAATTTCTACTTAGTAGATAATAGTGGCGGGTTGGAAGATCCAAGTCGCAAGGAAAATTTTGAGGTAGTAGAAAGAGCAGTTAAAAGGTTTATAACAACGCCACCTCGTAAACCACAAGCAAAATCCTGGCTAGCGGATCAACTTCCGCAATAAATATGTAATAGTAAAGGATTTGCGATGTATACATATCAATGCAATACGATTAGAGTGATAGACGGAAACACAGTAGATGCAAGTATCGATTTAGGCTTTAATGTGACTATCAGACAAAGAATTAAGTTGTATGGTGTGAATGTAGGTGACATCAGAAGTAGTGATGACACAGTGAGACAACAAGCAATCGCTAGTAAGCAGAAGTTAACAGAACTATTAGGCAATGAGTTTGTGTGTGAGACAATAGTAAACAAAAGAGGCAAAGCAGGTCGTGTAATGGGAAAACTTAGTACCATTGGGACCGACGGAAGCAAAGTCGATGTCAACCAGCAATTAATTAATCAAGGTTTTGCTGAACGTTTTGGAGAATAAATGTTTCTAGGTATTTTAGTTTTTATAACAGCCCTATCAATATCAGCAGTAGCAATCTATTATAGTATAGCAGGACTTGTGGCTATTTTTGCCGCCGCCGCTATTCCAATTATGATTATGGGAGGCGCATTAGAGATAGGCAAACTTGTAACCGCAGTATGGTTACACAAATATTGGCGTAAAACTGTATGGTGGCTGAGAACTTATCTCGCTATTGCCGTAGTTGTGTTGATGTTTATAACAAGCATGGGTATCTTTGGTTTCCTTAGTAAAGCTCACATAGAACAAACTTCTGCAAGCACAGAAAGTGTAGAGCAAGTACAAAGAATAGAAACGGAACTTGCAAGATTTGAAAGTATTATTACTCGTGCTGAACAAAAGATTGAAAAAGCTGAAAGCAGTACAGGTAATCGTAATGATGATATCAATGCACAAATTGAAAAAGAACAACAACGTATTGATAATGCATACACAAGAATTCAACCTGCAATAGACGAACAACAAAAAATTATAGCTGATGCTAGAAGTGCAGACAGTGATAGAACAAAACCCTACGAAGACCAGCTATCCAACATTAAAGATGAGATAGTTAGATTAGAAACAAGTGCAAAAGAATACGAAGAAAAAATAGCTGGTCTTAAAGTAGACAATAGTGCAGTTCAACCATTATTAGATCAAATTGCAAGCATACAATCAACCATAGTAAAAGTTGAAGGTCAAATTGCAAGTGGAGAAAGAGAACAGGTTAAACAAGCACAAACAACAATAGGAAGTGTAGCTGATGGTAGTGTAGGACCAAGAACAAGAGCGTCGGCTAATGCATGGATTGAACAACAAAAAATTGTAATAAATGGCATTAATGATGAAGTTAGTCGTTTAAGAGCTGAATCTAAAACAACAGTAGATGAAGAAAGAACAAGACTAAGTGATGTTGTTAAAGACATAAGAGAAAAACAAATACCTGCATTAAAAGACAGAGAAATACAGATGTTATCAAAAATTGATAATGTTCGTGCTACTGAGTCACCTGTAATTGCTACAGCCAGAGACGAGATTGCTAGAATTAGAAAGAGTGCAGACGATCAAGTAAAAGCCAGCAACGGACTAATACAACAACTCAGAGAAAAAATTAAAGTAGATGGTGGAGAAGATATTGACTCCATTATAGATGAACAAAATGAAAAGATAAAATCTGCAAATGCAGAGATTGACAAGTTAACAGAACAAAAGTATACTTTAGAAGCAGAATATAGAAAACTTGAAGCTGAAGTAGGGCCTATCAAGTATATTGCAGAACTGATTTATGGCGAGAATGTAGAAAAAGACTTATTAGAAGATGCAGTACGTTGGGTTATAATTACTATTATATTTGTATTTGATCCACTAGCAGTACTATTGCTTATTGCAAGTCAATACACATTTGAATGGAGAAGAAATGAAAAACAACAGTTATCCAATAAAGATGATGATCCAAAACCTATTGAGGAAGATCCCACTGATCCAGAAGAAGAAAGACAATACGAAGATGTCGACCAAGAAACATTGGACAAAGAGTTCGAGCATGAAATACAAGATGATGATGGAGTAGAAGGTCCACATCTTTTAAAGGACAAAGAAATAGAAGAACTTTTGGAAAAGGCAGATCCAGAAGTATTGGAAGAAGTTGCGAAAGAACTTGACAAAGAGCCTTATAACCCATATACTGATAATAGAGCTGATGAAGAACTTAGTGAAGACGAACTAGCTCTAAGACAAAATAGAAAACTATATGCACCTGATGGAAAACTAGCGGCTATGCCAAATGGTAAAACTGTTAAAAGTGTTAAGATAAAAAGTATAAAAGAAAAAGCGGAAGAAAACGAGAGAAAAGAGGACGAATAAGTTAAATGAGGGAAAACCCAATTTATACTGTCACGCCGCCAGACATGCTTCTACCAGACAATGGTCCGATAATATCTGTGCTTAGTAAAGAACTTAATTTTATACATGACGTAGAACTATTATATGAAAATTTATTTAAATCAGTTCCTATTACGTTATGTCATCCAGGCGGAAATATAGACGAAACCAATGTTGCCTGGATAGTTAGTATGATGAGATTTAGTGATACAGTCTATGTCGACTTAAATACTATCACTGAACTTGGAATAGTTTGTGTATTAACACAAAGCTATGAAAACGTTATCATTATTAGTAATGATAAAAAGAGGAAAGGTATGAGACAACTTTTTAATACAATGAGAGAATATAATATATATGAAAGTGTCGAAGATTATGCTGATATAATGTTGGATAGTCTTGAGACAGTTTAGAAACAACAGACGTCAAGGAAATGATCATATGATCAATGACGCAATCAGATTCCCACAGCTCAGAGTAGTAGGAGAATCTGGTCAAATGGGTGTGATGAGCAAAAATCAAGCTCTTGCACTAGCAGAACAACATAAAACAGATCTAGTAGTAATTAGTGCAGACGGTGATCCGCCTATAGCAAAATTACTAAATGCAAACAAATACTTTTATGAACAAAAACGTAAAGCAAAAGAAACTGCTAAACGACAACGTGAAAATCAGATTGTTGTAAAAGAAATGCAATTCAGACTTGGAATAGATCAACACGATTTTGAAACAAAGTGCAAAAGCATTTCAAAATTTTTAACAAAAAACAACAAAGTAAAATGTTTGATAAGATATAAAGGCAGAGAAAATGCCAACAAGCAACAAGGTTTTGTTATTATGGACCGCATTATTGAACATGTTGGAATGGGTATATGGGAAACCAAACCCGCTATAAATGGCAACCGAATGATCGGTGTCTTGATGAGGAAAGAATGAATAAAAGATTTAAACCAATGAGTTCAGATATAAACGATAGAGCAGGTTTGTATGTTGAAGTAAGAAACAATGACGTTACTCGTGCATTGCGAAAACTAAAAAAATTAATGAACAGCGAAGGCATGATTAAAGACATGCGTAAGAACGAATTCTACGAAAAGCCTAGTGCAGTAAAACGCAGAGAGAAAGCTCAAGCTAGAAAACGTTGGCTAAAGTTACAAGAAAAAAATAAAGATAATTTGTAAAAAAAGGTTGACTTCGCAAACAACTTATACTATATTAGTTATTAATAAGGCGACGGTCTTGTTGGAGTAGTGCAAGGAAATGTGTCTGACCAAGAGGCATAACTTGATTGCTTAGGCGTGGTAGCCAGGTTCGAAGTCTAGCGACCGAGAATCACATCGTCCTCCCGGACGGAAGTAAGTGCTAGGGGATTTTGAGAATGGTATCTCGGTCGACCTAGTTGGAGGTGAAACCCAAGTCCTCCCTACTCACTATAACTTGACAGTAATAAGATTACAGTCAGACAGATGCGATAAGAGATAAGGTGTCTAGAGATAAGAATACACATAAGTACAAACAACCCGATAAGATACTTGGGAAACGATATATAAGAATAGGGTAGCTACTTAATAAGCTCGTTAGGGACCACGGTTAGTCCCTAGATAAATAAAAGTGTAGATGCCAAATATGGGTCTACTTACATTAATCTTGCTTAATAAAGGAGATAGCAAATGAATAGATTAACAACCCTCGACATTAATAAATTAACCCCCTATGCAGTAGGATTCGATAGAGTATTTGACGACATGTTTAGATATATCGAACACAATACTAATAGCACGGGTTATCCTCCCTACAACATTATCAGAGATGGTGAAAAGTTTCAAATCGAAATTGCACTAGCAGGTGTAGACAAAAAAGATTTGGAAATCACAGTTGCTGATGGTGTGCTTACCATTGCACACAACCCAGAAGGTGAAGTAGAAACCGGAAAATGGGATTGGATTCACAAAGGTATTGCACAGAGAAGCTTCAAGCGAAACTTCACACTAAGTGATGATATTGTAGTGCAAGGTTCTAGAATGGAAAATGGTATGCTTTATATTGAACTAGAGCGAATCATTCCAGAGGAAAAGAAACCTAAAACAATCGCTATCAAATAACAATAGTGGGGGGATAATTCCCCCCTCTTATTTGGGTAAATACTAGTATGGATACAGAAGTCGAAATAAAACAAACAGACAAGTTGGATATTTCAAAGCCAAAGAAATATAGCGTCATTCTTTTCAATGACGAAAGTACACCAATGGAATTTGTAGTTGAATTGTTAAAAAGTATTTTCAGTCACACTGACGATACTGCAAGTGAAATTATGTTAAAAGTACATGATGAAGGCAAAGGAGTTGCTGGTGTGTACTATTATGAAATAGCAGAACAAAAAATTGCAGAAAGCATTTCGGTAAGTCGTGGAGCAGGATACCCACTGGCTTTGGATCTAGAAGAACTATAAACATATAGAGGTTCCCATGAGAATAGAAGATGAAGTTAAACTTGACTACAGTGATGTCTTGATTAGACCCAAGCGAAGCACACTAGGTAGTCGTAAACAAGTGCGGATGGAACGCAAATTTGAATTCAGACATTATAATAGTAACCAAGAACACCATTACGAAGGTATTCCTATTATGGCTAGCAACATGGATGGAGTTGGCACATTTGAAATGGCTGATACATTAGGCGAACAAAGTATTTTTACTTGTCTAGTAAAAACATACAGTGTAGGTGAATTGGTTGGTTATTTTGATGAACAAGATGCACCTGCATGGAGATGTCAGCATGTTGCTATGAGCATTGGTGTAAAAGAAGAAGATGAACAAAAGTTTAGAAATGTATATGAACAAGTTGGTGACAAACTAAAATATGTTTGTATTGATGTAGCAAATGGATACAGTCAACGTTTTATAGAATATGTAAAACAGTTTAGACAAAACTATCCTAACTTGGTCATTATTGCAGGTAATGTTGTTACCGCAGATCAAACACAGGAGTTAATACTAAATGGAGCAGACATCGTCAAAGTCGGAATCGGACCAGGGTCGGTTTGTACGACTCGCATACAAACTGGGGTGGGCTATCCCCAACTTAGTGCGGTTATTGAGTGTGCCGATGCGGCGCATGGACTGGGAGGACATATTATTGCTGACGGCGGTTGTACTTGCCCTGGTGATGTTGCAAAGGCTTTCGCTGGAGGTGCTGACTTTGTAATGCTTGGAGGTATGCTTGCAGGACATGACGAAGGTGGTGGAGAAATAATTACCAAACACTATCTGACAGACGAAATAGATGAAAGCAAATATAAAAATGGTCTGTTCGGTAATGGAGAACAAAATTCAAGAATTGTCAGAGAAGAAAAGTTTATACAATTTTATGGCATGAGTAGTACAACTGCTAATGACAAACATTTTGATGGACTAAAAGACTATAGAGCATCTGAAGGACGTACAGTGCTTGTACCATACCGAGGTCCTGTTGCAATTACATTGCAAAACGTACTAGGAGGTGTAAGAAGTACACTTACATATGTAGGTGCTATTAAACTAAAACAATTAGCCAAGTGTACAACATTTATCAAAGTAAACAACCAGTTTAATAAAACCTATGAAGCAACCACCACAGGTAACTGATAAATAATTACATGAGAGCAAACCAATTTATAAGAGAATACGAAGATCTCGGACAAGAGAAACAAAATATAATCCAAACTATTAGTGGATTAGATGCCAACACTCCTGAGCAAGCGGCATTATTAGATCGTATTTGGAAACTGTTAAACAGCGAAACATTTGGTAATAATATTAACAAAAGTTTTGTAGCAACTACCTCTGACGAATATATGCCTGAAAAAACATTGGAAGTGCATAGACGTAATGTAGCTGAAATTATCAGTAGACTTGACAGCGACTACGGAGCATTAAACGGATTTCTCAAAAAACTAGAAGGCGGCGGTGCTATTGATATTGGAGCATTAAGTCAACCAGTAAACACATTTAATAGTGTGTTTGGTGGAGATGCAGTTGCAATCAAAGCCTTTGATGCACTAAGAGGTTATGGTGTAGGTGAGAAACAAAAAGGCCCAGGTGAATTTGCACTTGCTATGATGAGTAACAAAATACGTTTAGCACAAGGCGAAGGCGACACTGAGATTGACGGTATTGGTAAAGTAGAAGTTAAAGCCGCAATGGGTGCTAAAGGTAGTGGCGGACGTTTAGGACATGGTGGTCCAAATGCAGAAGCACAAATGAAAACTATTACGCAATACGAACAAGTAATTCCAAATTTGGTAGCAGGTATCAAAGCCAAAGCAGGTGGAACTATTAGCTTGGGTGTATTCTGTGATCAAATGGACGCAGAACTTCCAGTTGGTGGTCAGAATGCAATGGGTCAGAACAATAAAATAAGATTTGATATAGGTAGTAAACTATGGAAACCAATATTTGGCAATGGTGGAGATGCTATTGCTAGAGTATTTTCTTCAACTGAAGGAAGACAAGCTACCGAAGAAGAGTATGTAAAACAAAACTTTGAATGGTACAAAGCCAGAGATAATTTTGATGCATACTTGTTAATTAGTTTTACATTTGGTAAGACAGCAATGGGTAAAACTGGAGATGATATTATTAAGATCAAACGAGCTGGAATGCTTGGACAGTTTGCAATAAGTGTAGTGCCAAGCAAAGCGGCACCAAGAGAAGCCTTTGCACAAATTTCATTAAACAACGCAGGTGTGTAAATTTTACGCACACGATATGTGCTATACGCATAACTTAGGACAGTAATCCTTACATAAATAAATGTGTAAGAAAAGCGACCTCAGCTTAGAAAAAATGAGTGGCACATGGGAAAGACTATGTGACGCCGGAAACAGACCGGGGTATTGCTTCCCTCAAGCATCATTAAAATTAAAGGAGACCAAGATGGCAAGAAAGCTATACGGAAGCCTTATGAGCATGTTTGAGAGTAAGAAACTCAAAGATTCAGACATACTAATATGGGCAAAAACAGAATACTCAAAAGATTGGGAATTCGCATTTAACCACATAAAATATCATGGCAAAGGACCGAAATAATATGAAGAACTTTATTTCAAAAATATTTAAATTTGGTTGGGAAAGACAAGACCCAATCGAAACTTACTTGGCAAATTCAGTAGATTTAGTAGACCTAGAACAAAGGCAAAAAGCACTTGTATATGGTACAGTCAATCCAAACTTGAGAGGATGGATATAATGACAGCATTAGCTATGGAATATGTATTAAGTCCACTAGGACAATTTTTTGTAGATTTTGCAAACGGATTCAGAATGTTTTTTGAAGTCGCAGGCAGAGCCAGAGCCGCAAGCGAGTTAACACGATTAGGTTATCACAAAGAAGCTAAGAAACTAATGACCGAAGTTGCAAGACTAAGGGGTGAAAAATAATGTGGCCCTATACAGATGAAGAAGCAGACTTTTTAAACAAGCCTGCTACAAAGTAACACACTTAAAAGTAAAAATACAGGTTGATTTTCGGGTCAACCTGTACTATATAGTATTATACAGACATATTAAAAGGAAACTAAATGAAAGTATTAACAGTATATCTTACACTGTTGTTTACAGTGTTTACATTAACTCCAGTGTTTGGAGAAGACTTAACTATTGAGATGTTAAACAAACGTGACGATGGAGCAAAAATGGTTTACTCTGCAGACATTGCAAGAGTAGAAGTTGGCACTTCAATCACATGGATACCAACTAGTAAAGGACATAATGTAGAGTTTATCGCTGGTCCTGATGGATGGGACTTACCAAAGAAATCTAAAAATAGTAAAGAAGTTACAATTACATTTGACACGCCAGGTGTATATTTGTATCAGTGTACACCACATAAAACAATGGGCATGATTGCTCTTGTAGTTGTAGGTGAAGGCGACAATGATGTGTCGGGTGCCAAAGTAAGAGGCAAAAGTAAAAAGAAACTCAAAGAATTACTAGAGTCACTATGATAGATCCAGACCATACATATCGCAAACGAATATTAAAATGAGTTTTGTAAAACGTATTCCTGAGTTTTGTATGAGCCATTGGCTACTGCGAATCCCGCTAGCTATTGTGTTCATACAACAGGGTTTAAGTAAGTTACCAGTAACACTAGAAGATGCAGAAGCATTTGAACTTCCGTACTTGGTATGGTGGGTTGTTGCATGGGGTGAATTAGGAGCAGGCGTAGGTTTACTTGTGGCTGGTCTATTAGCAAGTTGGGCATGGCTCAAAGACTATGGTGACATACTAACACGTTTTTGTGGTATTACAATTTGTAGTATTATGACCGGTGTTATTTGGGTAGGTCAACCAGAAAGTTTTTGGGACGTAATTTTATATGATAACTTCCATGTACTGTTATGGGTAGGTGGATTATTTTTTGCACTAAGAGGAAATCGCACATGAGTGAAAACTATTGTACAACAAGAGGACTAGGCTGGGCTACTTTAATACTAGTAGGCTTTATTTTATTTGTGCCAATGGGCATGACTTATATGAGTGTAGGACATGATGACTACGGAAAATACTGTAAGATGACTCCTATACTACCTTGCTTTGGAGTAGGCGAATGACATATAATTTTGTAAACACAAACAACGGTGATGCTTTTAGTATGTTCTTTGAAACAGACGAAAAAAAGACACAATGGTTAAAACAATCTCCTAACTTAGTTTGCTTAGGTGTGCAAGAATATGACTTGCCAACTCGTCATGTTAGAATGAATAACAAAGAGGAGTTTGCAGGATGGGGGAGTTAGACGTAAGGCAAGCCGCACAAGAAGAAGCTGAACGTACATTTGAAATGTTTATGGTATGGACCAAACGCACTTGTCTTGCGTTTGGGTTATTTGGTGCAATAGTTGTAGTAGGCTGTAACAGTGGCGTTGAAACTGGACCTAATGCAACTGGTTCCAAATACAATGGCGAACAGTATGCTCCAATGAACTTAAATGTAAAGAAATAATTACTCTATGCCGTAAATTTGTAGTTTTTACGCTACAGAGTAATTATGAAATAATTACTTTTTCATATCATTTGTATAAAACGGAAAGTCATGTATACGTTTTACATACTTAGGCATTGCATGGTCATAAATGCTATCAAACCACATGCGTTTCTTCCATGCATTGCGATAACCTCTAAACCTATCTTTTAATCTTTGCCATAGACTAGCACTTCTTATATTTCCATATGTATTAATATAATGTAATTCGCCTGCATGTTTATACCACATAATCGCAAACGGTACTCTAGGAACTATGTCATTATTGTTTACAAATCTATACAGTGTAAACTTATTATTAAACTCACGTACCCAACTAGGTGTGCCAACTCTTGGTGATCCAAAGTTATAACAAATTGAACCTTCTTCTAATCTACTACAAGCAATAGTACTCATAGCACCTCCCAAACTGTGTCCACAAGTATAGGCTTGTGTGTATTTGCGTTTGGCTATCCATGCTTCAATTTGTTCCCAAATATCATCTACTTCTTTTTTAAAACCTTTGTGTACACGACCTTTTCCTAATTCGTTGCGTACATGAAGTGCATTTAAGTCTGCTTTGATATCATTGAACTGTGCTGGTTCCGTACCCCTAAACGCTAACACAATGTAATCATCTTTTGCTATACCATATGCTTGGGCACCGTCTACATTAAAGTATTTGACATTCTTATATCCCATAGCAGAGGCAGTTTTTTTAAATACTTTTTCTTCTTGGTATGCTAGATTACTAAGTTCAGCAAAGTGTAATGCGTTGCTGTAACTAAACCCTCTTTTTACGTCTTCCGTTCCCATTCTTGATCTCCTCAATGGCTTCCTTGTTTGCACCGATTTGAGTATCTTGGACACTATCAATCATTGATTGAAGTTTAGCCGCCTTTTCTTCATCGGTATCTAAATGGAGATCTTTGTTAATTACTTTCTCAAGTTTTAACATAGGAATACGTTCATTTGGCACATAACGCCAAGTATATCCTTTGTCACTGTATACACCAAATACAGTTTCACTTAAACCTATCTTAACTATTAATGCATCTTGCCCATCTAAAATTACAGTATCGCCTTCGTTAAAACTTTTGTTCATTTTGAAAGCCATACCTTTTGCAATCTTAGTAGCAAAGTCTTTAAACCAAAGGGTAATTACTAATAACATTAATGCACTTACAAAGGGCATTAACAAGTTGGTGATTTCTAAGCCTACGCCTGAGGCACTCATTATTTCTGCATCCATTTACTCTCTCCGTAAAAGTATTTATTGACAAACCAATTAAATACAGTTACAATGTTCAGTATATAGGATGTAAACAATGCACAACGTTGAAGATTATTATCGTAAAATAGAATTTTTACATACAAGAGCTCTTGAATTACATAGAGAAAGATATAAGACTACAGGGTCATACGACGAGCTAGCTTGTCAAAGATTGATTGATGATATAAAATATCTAGCACTTATAATATACAAAAGTGAAGTAGATTTGGAAATAGATTTTGGAAAAAAATGAACTAAACACAAATGCTAGTTTCTTATTAAGTTTGCCAACTATGCATGATAACAACTTTAGGAATAGCATTGTGTATATACAAGAACACAGTGGCGATGGAGCAAATGGTTGGGTAATAAACAAGGAATTGGATAACCGAGTAGCAAGCAAGCTAAGAAAAACAATACAACTAGGAATAGTTTGTCCAATATATTATGGTGGACCAGTAGATGTTACACAGGTTTATATTTTACATTCTGCTGACAAACAAATTGCAGATCATACAGTACACCTCAACGAAAACTTGTGTATGACTAGAGATAAAATGATGATTAAAATGTTAAACAATAACGAGTTTCCGAATTTTTGGCGTGTGATGATAGGTAATTGTACTTGGGGTCCTGGTCAATTAGAAAGTGAATTACTAGGAAGTAGAACTGAAGGTAAAAGCATGTGGAACGTGTTACCTTACACTCGTGAACTTATGTGGGATACCGCACCTCCACAACAATGGGACTACGGTATTAAAAAAGTTGCTACAATAATGACTAAGAGCTATTTGAATTTCTAATGGAATCTATAAACAAAATTACGGAACATTATAAGATAAGGTATAATCAGCCTGATGACGAACTGCATTTTTATAATGCAGGAGAAGAGGACATGTGGAACCGAGGTAACGGTCAAAGTTTTACTGTTAACTATAGTGTACCAACACTAGTAGAAGGGGCTTTTACAAAATACAAAAAAGAAGATGTAGTTTATGATTTAGTTGATAGAGTGTATAGGTGCAGACCTTTTGAAGATTATAAAACTGTTGATTTATTAGTGCTTGGTTGTAGTCATACATTTGGTGTTGGGTTACCGCAAGAACATGTGTGGCATCATCAACTAGCTGATCTAATGAATATAAAACATGAAAATATTTGTAACTTGGGTGTGCCTAGTATGGGTCCAAATTTTGTTAGGAATATGTTATTAGCATACATGCAGAGTGACATGCCAAGACCCAAACACATTGCAATTCTATGGCCCAATATGTATCGTATAGAAATTCAAGTAGAGGAATACGGTATAACAAATAATTTGTGTGTATTTGGAGATTTTGACTTGACACCAAAAGTGTTTGGATATAATAATACACAATTAAAAGCATGGAAGTTATGGGAAAATGAAAATCCTAATTTATGGAACGCAAGACAAAATGATGCGTTTCTAGTAGGAGAAATGGTAGCAGATATGATGGATAGCAAACTTGCACAGTTATGTTGGACAGAGGAACTAAATGTCAAGTTTGTATTTGATCAAAATTATAAGCACAGAGCTAGAGATCTTATGCACATGGATAAAAAACAACATGGCGAGATAGCTAGTATGTTTATAGATCGGTTTGGTGTTAGTGGTAGCACGGCAGTCTCCAAAACTGAAGGCGGGGGTTCGATTCCTCCAACCGGTGCCAAAAATTGGCACGGCAAGAAAAGTAGAAAAGTATGGCGGGATATGGGAGTGTCATCTTTTGTACACAAATAATAATAAAAAGAAGAAAGGAGAGAGCGATGCTTACAGTAATGACAATTATAATTGGAGGATTGTTCTATGAGGATAACAAAGAATTTTTTGGAAAAGCTCATGAGCAAACTCAAGCAGGATATACTTGGAGTACTATCGACGGAGGGTGTAGAGCACCAACCAGTGGTACTTTTTATATTCCAGCAATTAATGAAGCAACAGGCGAAGAGATTGTTTGTTTCAAACTAAAAAAGTAAGGTTTTTAAAATGTTCACTGTGGAATATGAACACGACACTATTGAAATAGTAATACTAGACGACAAAGGTTATGATGACGATTTAAGAATTGAAGTCGAGGATAACGGTGTTTATATTTCACAGTGGAACAGTATACTCAATGAAGAAACGAATATCAGGATTAGTAACAAGCAATGGCTAGAATTTATTGCCGCAATTAATAGTCCTGAAGGTGCTTTTATATTAGAAGAAAGCAAAAAGAAATGGAAATAATAGGTATTGACTATTTGTTAATACTATCTTTGTATTAGATTGTGTCATTTTATTATGCTATAATAAATTAAATACAGCATAAGGAGAGCATTATCATGCCACCACGCAATCATAAAAATTGGTTAGCAAAACCAAAAGTAGAATCAGTTAGTAGCGAGATATATTCTAGTCAAAAGATATTTGACGAAGAAATTGAAAGTATCTTTAGCAAAGTATGGGTACCAGTATGCCATATTAGTGAGATGTATAATGAACTAGATTATCGTACATCACAAATTGCTGGACATAATATTATTGTGTACAATACCGGAGATGGTGTACGAGCATATCGTAACTATGATAGTTGGGCACCGGCAGGTAAACTACAAGCACCTATTGTAACAGTTGAACCACAACTACATTGTGAAGTAAAGCACGGAGGTATGGTGTGGGTAACACTAAACCCTGAACCTGATCAAACTGTAGAACAATGGACAGCAGGTGCATTTGATTGTATTGCAGATGCTATCGACACAGAAGAATTAGAAATCTTTCATTATCATAAAGCAATTATTCCTACCAACTATAAACTATGGCATGATACTAACAGTGAATTCTATCACGACTTCATGCACTACTTTAATCGTGTAACAGGATTTAATGACGAATACTTTGCAAGAAAGAATGTTCCTTTTGACAATGGGCATGTTAATGTAAGTAGCTTCACAGTTAACTATACTGAGTTTGATAAAGACGGTGATAGAGGCGAACTTAGTTTTCCTAATCTACCTCCTAACCAATGGTATATGGTAGACTTGTTTCCGGGCTTTAACTTTAACTTGCGTGGCAGTGCTTATCGTAGTGATAGTGTTACTCCACTAGGACCTAATAGTGTGCTAATTGAATTTAGAGGATATGGACTACGCAAAGACACTCCAGAAGAAAGACAAACTCGTATCAAACACCACAATACTATTTGGGGACCTTTTGGACGTAATCTACATGAAGATCTATTAGGCGTAACAGGACAAGGAGCATCAATGGCACCGGGTACTGAGAATAGACATATACTGCATGGTAGACATGAAAACTCAACAATACACGACGAAGTTGGTATGCGTCACTATTATACCGAATGGGGGAAGTACTTAGATGTTGATCCGTATCAGCAAGCGTTGGTTTAAACTACTAGACTGGATAGCAAGAGACGTTGGCCCTAAACACATGGGTCGTAACTAATGATTGAAATAATATGGGTGTTGATGCTAAGTGTATGTAGTACACAACAATGCATCACACAACAAGTATTAGAAACTACTGCAAAAGATAGATGTATGCATCATAAAACAATGCATGAACAACTTCCAATAGACGGTTCTTGGAAAAGTATTGAATACAAATGCAAACCAAAAAATAGCATTTCAGCTTGACAAAATCAAAAACATACTATATAAATATATATGTAAACGTTGAAGCAACGTGGAAGTAGACTGGACTGGGGGGCAGTACCCCACAGCTCCACCATAAACACATTGAGAGGCTGTTGGCACTAATTAAGTATTTTGTATATGATAGGAAAAAACAACAAATCCTACTTATAACAAGAAATAAACGTGTGGCGGAAACTTTGCAGTGTGCTTATGATGGGGCTGAACTAGGATCGACAGATATGAAAATTGAGTGGAGTTTACCGGATGACTGCGTTATTGGTCAACAACTATAATTGCAAACGACAATTATGCGCCAGAAATGGCAATGGCGGCCTAATTTAGGTTCACCGGGGTTGGCAACTGACCTGGCAACAGAATAGTTGCGTTTTTGTCTAATAAAAGGAAACAAAATGTACAAGGTAACAGCATACTTTAAAGACTATAAAGTTTCTGAAAAGTTTCATGATTTATATGATGCAATAGATTGGCGTGATAGTGCTGATGCACATTACCCACAAAATGTAACAATGGAGAAAGTAAGAGATATGAAAGAATTTGTATACACAAGCTGGAACAGTGTTATGAACGCAGAGGTCAATCCATTAAGACATATACC
>CESQ01022522.1_pt1 | contig 16966 bp, 16 predicted proteins | sample 361401 | NCBI WGS metagenome assembly CESQ01 (sample SAMEA2622119, study PRJEB7988) | marine metagenome | isolation source: saline water (ENVO:00002010), including | reverse complement strand
TTCAACTATTTTTTCAGCTCTCTTAAGATTTTTCTCTAAACTTTCTATATCATTGTGCTGAAAAGTAAAACGTTTGCCAACATGTAATCTTACTCCATCAACAATACAAGCGTGAGAATCAATATCATAAACAATAACATCATTTTTAGAAACTAAGGTTTCAACTATAGACAAAATACCTTGATATCCAAAGTTTAGAACGTAAGCACTTTCTTTATTAACAAAATCAGCAAGATCATTTTCAAGTTTCTCATGCATTGAAGTATGACCAGACATCATTCTTGCACCCATGGGGTAAGCAGAACCATAGCTAGCAGCAGCCTCTGAATCAGCTTTTCTAACTTTAGGATGATTAGATAAACCTAAATAATCATTTACACTCCAGGTTATAACCTCCTTGCCATTGAAGGTCATTCTATTTGAAATGGGACCTTCTAATTTTGGAAAAGCAAAATAGCCTTCGGCAATTGAAGCCCACTTACCAAGAGGGCCCATATTATTTTCGAATTTTTTAAATAAATCTGACATTTTAGCGAATATATTCAATTGATGATTCTTGTTCTATACTTTTTTGATCAAATCCTTGTTCCTTCATCCATTTGTCACTGAAAATTTTACTCATATATCTAGATCCGTGATCACAGAAGATAGTAACTATTACACTTTTTTTATTAAAAATTGATCTCTTATTTAATTGTCTTATTGCTTGAAGGCATGCACCAGATGTGTAACCAACAAAAATACCTTCTTTTGTAGCAATTTCTCTTGATGAGTGCGCGCTCTCCTCATCATTTACTTTTTCATATAAATCTATTATTTCAAAATCAGTTGATGTTGGTATTAAATTTTTACCCAAACCTTCTATTCTGTATGGATAAATTTCATTTGAATCAAACTCGCCTGTTTCATGAAACTTTTTTAGAACTGAACCATAAGCGTCTACACCAATAATTTTTATATCTGGGTTCATTTCTTTTAAATATCTCCCAATACCTGAAATAGTTCCACCAGTTCCACTACTTGCAACTAGATGAGTAATTGTTCCATTAGTTTGCTTCCATATTTCAGGACCTGTAGTCTGATAATGAGCATCTATATTTAATTCATTAAAGTATTGATTCACATAAAATGAGTCTTTTATCTCTTCACTAAGTCTTTTAGCAACTTGATAGTATGACCTTTTATCGTCAGCTGGAACGTTAGCAGGACAGACATAAACTTTAGCACCCATTGCCTTTAGCATATCAATTTTGTCCGGAGATGACTTGGATGAGACAGCAACTATGCACTTATATCCTTTAACCATAGAAACCATTGATAAACTAAAACCTGTATTTCCAGATGTTGTTTCAATTATTGTTGAATTCTTATCAATTAATCCTTTTTTTTCAGCAGACTCGATTATGTGTAAAGCAATTCTGTCTTTATTCGATTGCCCAGGATTCATTGCCTCATACTTAGCATAGTAATCACCATCAAAGCTTTTAGTTACTTTATTTAATTTAATCAGCGGAGTATTGCCAATTAACGTAAGGATATTTTCGTGAGCATTAATTTTATTCTTCATGCACCTTTGTGTATATCACAATGTGCAAAAATACATTAAAAAAATTAATTGAAATATTTAATAATCTAGAGAGAAATATTTCTTAATAAATCTAAAAAGTGATCATGATGTTTTTGCGTATAATCCAAATGAGTAACCAATCTAAGTTTGTTATCACCCATACCGATCAATCTAACACCCTCACTGTTTAGTTTATTGATAAAATTTTGAGAGCTAAATTTATGATCAATCTCAAAAATTATAATATTAGTTTCAACTTCCTCAACTTTTTTAATAATGTTTAGTTCTTTAAGAACTGCCTCAATTTCCTTTGCGCGAACATGATCATCATTAAGTCTTTTAATATTGTTCTCTATAGCATACAAGCCACAAGCAGCCAAATAACCAGATTGTCTCATACCTCCTCCAAAAATTTTTCTAATTCTAATTGCTTCTTGAAAATCCTTGTCAGAACAAAGCAGTAGTGATCCTACTGGACACCCCAAACCCTTACTCAAACAAACAGAAATAGTATCAAATAAATCTCCAAATTGTGAAAAGTTTTGATTTTTTTTAACAACTGCATTCCAAATCCTGGCACCATCTAAATGATATTTCAAATTATTTTCTTTACAAACATCCTTGATTGTTTTCAAATCTTCAATTGACCAACAAGCTCCCCCTCCTTTATTGGTAGTATTTTCAATACAAACTAGAGATGTTTTTGGACTATGATAAAAGTCGGGTGGATTAATTGTTTTTAAAACATCCTCAGCATCAAAAAAACCTCTTTCTTTATCAATTAATTTACACGACACACCTGAATTAAAACTAACTCCCCCACCCTCATAATTATATACATGTGCTGTTTTACTACAAATCAATTGATCACCAGGATTAGTATTTATTTTTATAGCAGTTTGATTAGTCATTGTACCTGAGGGAAAAAAAAGTGCTTTTTCCATGTTAAACATTTCTGCTACTTTTTCTTCTAACTTATTGACAGTAGGATCTTCTTTAAATACATCATCTCCAACTTCTGAATTAATCATAAAATCAATCATTTCCTGGGATGGCTTTGTGACAGTATCACTTATTAAATTAATTTCCATAACATGTATTACCACTAAAAATAAATGTGGATATTATAAATATAATTTATGTAATATTTTAAAACAATTAATTTATTTAATTTTATAGGGATTTTGATTACTTCTGAACAAATAAAAAATTTAATTGAACGCCTTGGTGCTCTAAGGAGGTATCTTTGACCTTGATGACAAAAAAAATCAAATATCAATACTTGAAAAAGATACATTCAAGGAAGATTTTTGGGAAAACCCCTCCGATGCACAAATCATATTAAAAAAAATAAAATCATTAAAAGATTGGATTAATGATTATAGTTCTGCTGAAAATCTATGTGATGAGCTTGAAATCACCTTCGAGTATTTTAAAAACAAGGAGGTTAAAGAACATGATTTAATCAAGTGTTTCGATAAAACATCAAAAAAAATTGAATCAATTGAATTTAAAAACATGTTATCATCTGAAGGTGATGAAATGTCTGCAGTCCTACAGATCACCGCTGGAGCTGGAGGAACAGAGAGCTGCGACTGGGCAAATATGCTTTGCCGAATGTATTTAATGTGGTGTGAGAAAAGAAATTTCAAAATAAAAGAATTAAATGTTGTAGAGGGAGATGTAACCGGAATTAAAACTATTAGTATTGAAATACAGGGTGAATATGCATTTGGATGGTTAAAAGGGGAAAATGGTGTGCATAGACTCGTTAGAATATCTCCTTTCGATAGTAATGCAAAAAGACACACATCATTTGCTTCTGTCTATATTTATCCTCTTGTTGATGAAACCATAAATATTGAAATAAATAATTCTGAAATTGAATGGGAAACGATGCGATCAAGCGGAGCTGGTGGACAAAGCGTAAATAAAATTGAAACAGCTGTTAGATTAAAGCATATACCAAGTGGCATTGTTGTGGAAAATTCAGAAACAAGATCACAATTAGACAATAAAAACAAAGCATTACTGTTGTTAAAATCTCAACTTTATGAAATAGAACTTAATAAAAAGCTTGAAACACGAAAAGAAATTGAGGACAGTAAAAAGAAAATTGAATGGGGTTCACAGATAAGGAACTATGTATTACATCCATATAAAATGATAAAAGATGTTAGAACATCAACTGAAATGACAGATGCTAATTCAGTTTTGGATGGGAATATTGATCCTTTTTTAAAATCTTATTTAATGTCTAAAGGTGGAAATTAAATCTATTTATTTGAGTTTTTATTCTTTCTTTCACTTAACCACTCAAAAAAAGACCCTGTGACCCAATACGGAATAATAAATGTTAAAAGTAGTATCATTAACCAAAATCCCATGGTAACAACAGTCATAAAAAGTAAAAAACCTAAATATTGATCGAATTCAAACATTAAATCAAAGATACGTATAAGTTTATTCACAATAAAAAAGTATTATGAATAGTTTATAAACAGGTTTTGCACTCTATTTTGTAACTTTGTTGAATAATTTTTGTTCTATGAAATTCAGAACAGAGTCTGATACACTTGGAAAAGTAGAAATTCCCATCGAATCTCTTTGGGGACCGCAAACACAAAGATCAATAAATAACTTTAAAATTGGTGAACCTAGTTCAATGCCAATTGAGATCATTCATGCATATGCAATTTTAAAAAGAGCATGTTCAAAATCTAACTATAAATTAGGAGCTCTTGACAAAAATAAAATGGATCTTATAGATATGGCTTGCCAAGAAATTATTGACGGCAAACATGATAAACAGTTTCCCCTTGTTGTATGGCAAACTGGATCCGGAACTCAAACTAATATGAATGTAAACGAAGTGATATCCAATGTTGCACATATTATTGAAGGTAAAAGCTTGTCTGAGGACCAAAAGACTCTTAAACCAAATGATGATATTAATAAATCACAATCATCTAACGATACATTTCCTACTGCTATGCATATTGCTGCTTACAAGCTTGTGATTGAGACGACAATTCCAGCTTTGGAGAATTTTCACAAAACTTTAAAAGTAAAAGAAAAGGAATTTATAAATGATGTCAAGATTGGTAGAACTCATTTGATGGATGCTACTCCACTAACTCTTGGACAAGAATTTTCAGGATATGCATCACAAATTGAGCATGGTCTTAGAACTTTAAATAATTCATTAAACCATTTATCTGAACTTGCAATTGGTGGGACAGCTGTAGGAACTGGGCTCAACACCCCAAAAAATTTTGATAAAACAACTGTTGATTATATATCAAAAGAATGTAATATCAAATTTAAAATTGCAGAAAATAAATTTGAGGCACTAGCAGCACACGATGCTATTGTAGAAACTCACTCAGCTCTCAAGCAACTTGCGATTTCAATTTATAAAATTGCCAATGATGTAAGACTTCTAGGTAGTGGTCCAAGAGCTGGTTTCTCAGAACTAATTTTACCTGCTAATGAACCTGGTAGTTCAATAATGCCAGGAAAAATTAACCCGACCCAATGTGAGGCTATTTGTATGGTTTGTTCTCAAATAATCGGTAATGATTATACCATAAGTTTTGCAGGTTCTCAGGGGCAATTAGAATTGAATGTTTATAAACCATTAATGGCTGCCAAAATAATTGAATCACTTAAACTACTTGCTGATGCTGTAAATAGCTTTAACAAAAACTGTGTTAAAGGTTTGAAAGCCAATAAGAAAAAAATCAATGAACATTTAAATAATTCTTTAATGCTTGTAACAGCTTTAAATAATAAAATTGGATATTACAAATCAGCTGAAATTGCAAATAATGCTTATAAAAATGGTACAACTTTAAAAGAAGAAGCATTGAAATTGAAATATCTCACTGAGGAGGAGTTTGATATGTGGGTTGATCCAAAAAAAATGACAGGGGAATAACTTATACTCTACCTTTTAAAGCATTAAACGCCCAGCCTATTGTAATAAAACCTAGACCGGCCAAAGTCAGCTCAACAAGATATTCAGGATATTTAAAAACTCCTAAAAGAACAAGAGATGATCCTATTACAAAAAGAATAAAGGATGCCCAGGCAAAGATTGTATTTTTATTCATAGACATAATTAAATATTTACTTTACCAAATAATTTTTCTCTCCATCCCGACCACTTATACTTGACAGAAAAATGATATATAAGTAATGGAAATATTACTAATGCAGGCAAAATTTGAGAAACAATGTCTGGTTCACCTACATATTTATAAATTGAATCAGTTTGTAAAACAGTCCAATCAGCTGTTACAAATAATGCTGCAGTCAGATTGTTGGCGTAGTGCCAGCCTAAAGCTAATTCTAAACCTTCGTCCATCATAGTTACCAATCCTAAGAAAAATCCCATTAAGATATAAGCGAATATAAATTCATTACCAAGTTTTTCAATTTCAGGATTAGCAAAATGTAATAATCCAAATAAAATTGATGGGATTGTAAAAGCTAAAAATCTACTTTTTGTACATATTCCAATTCCCTGAAGAAGGTAACCTCTCATTAGATACTCTTCGAAGCTAGTTTGTAATGGTAAAAGAGTGAAACAAATAACTAAAAGAATTAAAAATTGATTTAAATTAAAAGTCAATTCGTAATCATCCGGAGACATTAAAATGTCAATAGGAAATAATATTAATGAGATGCCAAAGACCAAAGCAAAACAATAAAACACTCTTGAGTAATCAATTTTTTCCCTTGACGTGGTTAATGAAGTAATAGTTTGGTTGTGAATAAATTTAATAGTTAAATATAGCCCAAAACAACCTATAGCAAACATTAATAGAAATAAAGCCAGTCCAACATTTTTAGATGGAAAAACAGAAAACATATAGCTCATATCACTACTATTTTCAATTGTCATTGTATCAAAGTCAGCATTTAAGGCAAAACCAACTCCAAATGGTATGGCACCAATAATTTGCCAAAATATGAAAATGATTAATGGACCAATAAGGAAATACCTCCACCAATTATTCTTTATTTTTACAGCGTTTTCAATATACATTACAGAAAAAATAAATTAAGTGCAATAACCATAAACAGTCCATAAAAAATTTGCAGGTATATTGTTTTTAGATTAGAATGTATTAAATCTCTTGAATTATAGTTTTTATATAAATTTACAAAAGCTATCATCCCATATAAAAATAATAATGCATTACCAACATAAAATACATTTTGGTTAAAATTCAACAGATTATCAGCTAAAATTTCTGTCAAATAAATTGAAGATCCAAAAGCAGCTAAAAGTATTAATAAGTATCCCCATCTGGCATTTTTCTTGCCTAATGTAACAATTAAGTGATTTTTACCTGTTTTTGCATCACTAACTGTGTCAGGATACTGATTTATATACAATATATTAGTAGTTAAAAATCCGAAGGGTATACCTAAATATATTGCATTAAAAAACTCCTGAGAATACAGCTCAACCGTTGAACTTGAAATAGCAAAAAGTGCTCCTAAAGTTAAAACTGGGCCAAACGCTAAAAAAATTGCAATTTCTCCTAAGCCATTTCTAGAAACTAGTCTTAATGGTCTAGCTGTATAAAAATAACCCAACAAGCCACCAATAAGTCCAATAATTAATGCATGTTTAGCATTGGAAACATCACCTGTTACAGAATAACTATTATATAAAAGGCCTGCTGTGCATATGGCGGTATAAATAAGCATTTTTCTAGCTAATGACAATGTACCTTCAAGTGTAATTAAACCTAGCTCTATAGCTCTACTTCCACCTGAGAGTTGTGCACCTTCTAATACAGTTGAATTAAGGCCTGCATTAAAATATTCATTATTTGCTCCGTCAGTTCCATCTTTAACATCATAGTAATCATTAAATAAATTAGAGGAAACATGTAAAAAAACAATACCAGCAGCACAAAGTGCTAATGACAAAATATTAAATAATCCATCTCCAGATCCAGCTAAATAAGCTGCAATAGCAAATATTGGAAATAAAGAAGCACTAGTGAACCCCCCCCTTGTTATTGCAAAAGCCCATTTAATAAATATTGTTGAAAACTTAATAGGTACTTTTACCTCTTCCTTTATTGGAATGGTTATACCACAATATCCTGTTTGAGGATTGTTTTTCCCATTCTTAAATAACGGAGTAATGCTTATAGCAGCATTAAATTTCTTTCCGTCTTTTCTAATAAAATATGTTTTAGTATTATGTTCGCCATTTTTAATGGCTGAAGAAAGCCACATTCCTACATTTTGAATTACTACCTCTCCAGATGAAAATAGAGAAACTCTTTTTTTCCCGATAAGTTCATCTTTAGGATATCCAAATAATTCTTCACCACCTTTATTTATTGTTTGTATGACACCTTCCATGTCACAAGTAATTACGCTTTTCATGAAAATTTATTTAAATGGCAAATGTAGCACATAAATAAATACAAAAACACACCATCTTATTTTTTTTGAAGCACCATAGTTGTGAGCTTACAATGGGAAACCAACTTTTCATTTTCATCATGAATTTGAATTTCCCAAATATGAGTAGTCTTACCAATGTGAAGTGGATTCGCCCTTGCATAAACATAACCATCTTTTACAGAGCGGATATGATTTGCTGATATTTCTATGCCTCTTATTGTGTGGGATATAGGATTAATAAACAGATAAGATGCTGCACTACCAACAGATTCTGCAAGAGCAACTGAGGCGCCACCATGTAATACCTTGTCAGGTTGATAAACTTTTTGATTGACTGGCATTTTAGCAACTAAATAATCATCACCAACATCAACGAATTCAATTTTCAGTGACTCCATCAAGGTGTTTTTATTTGTTTTATTTATAATAGAAAGTTTATTCTTTTTACTCATAAGAGATTTTATTACAAAAAAAAACGTGCCCAAAAGACACGTTTTTATAGAATTAAAAAAATTATTTGACCTCTTCAAAATCTACGTCCTGAACATCATCATCTGATCCTTTATCTTTCTTTGATGATTTCTCAGATTCACCAGCAGCCGCCTCAGATCCTTTAGCTGATTCAGCTTGAGCCTTATAGAGTTCCTCTGATGCATTTTTCCATACCTCATTGATTTTTTCAAGTTCAGCTTTTATAGAATCTATTTCTTTTGATTCATGTGCTTTCTTCAAAGACCCAAGAGCTTCTTCAATTGATTTCTTTTTATCATCTGGTATTTTATCACCATATTCCTTTAATTGACTTTCAGTTTGAAAAATCATAGCATCAGCACTATTCAAAGTATCAACTTCTTCTTTTAACTTCTTATCAGATTCAGCGTTGGCTTCAGCTTCTTTTTTCATCTTTTCAATTTCATCTTCAGTTAATCCTGATGATGCTTCAATTCTGATGTCCTGAGACTTATTAGTAGCTTTATCAAGTGCAGTAACTTGGATTATTCCGTTTGCATCAATATCAAATGTTACTTCAATTTGAGGAACACCTCTTGGTGCTGGAGGCAAGCCATCTAAATGGAATCTTCCGATAGTTTTATTGTCCTTAGCCATTGATCTTTCACCTTGAAGAACATGAATTTCAACAGACGGCTGATTGTCAGCAGCAGTTGAGAAAACCTGAGATTTTTTTGATGGTATTGTAGTATTAGATTCTATTAGTTTTGTCAAAACGCCACCCATAGTTTCTATTCCTAAAGAAAGAGGTGTTACATCCAAAAGAAGTACATCTTTAACATCTCCAGTTAGTACTCCTCCTTGAATAGCTGCACCAACGGCAACAACTTCATCAGGATTGACGCCTTTCGAGGGTTTTTTTCCAAAGAATTTTTCAACTTCATTTTGAATAACAGGTATTCTTGTAGAACCACCAACTAAAATAACTTCGTTAATATCACTCTTATTTAAACCTGCATCCTTCAAAGCCTTTTTTACTGGTTCCATAGATCGTTTAACAAGTTCTGAACATAGTTGTTCAAATTTCGATCTAGTTAAGGTTTTTACCAGGTGTTTAGGTCCTGCATCAGTCGCGGATATATATGGTAAATTAATTTCTGTTTGTGTTGAAGATGATAATTCAATTTTTGCCTTTTCAGCAGCTTCTTTTAATCTTTGCAATGCCATAGGATCTTTTCTTAGATCCATACCTTGCTCCTCTTCATATTCAAAAGCAAGCCATTGAATTATTGCATCATCAAAATCATCACCACCAAGTCTAGTATCACCATTTGTAGATAAAACTTCAAAAACACCATCACCTAACTCTAAGATTGAAATATCAAATGTTCCACCACCCAAATCATACACGGCAATTTTTTGATCCTTATTTGATTTATCTAATCCGTAAGCTAATGCTGCAGCTGTGGGTTCATTAATTATTCTTTGAACTTTTAAACCAGATATTTCGCCAGCTTCCTTTGTAGCCTGTCTTTGAGCATCATTAAAATATGCAGGAACAGTGACTACAGCCTCTGAAACAGTTGTTCCTAAATAATCCTCAGCAGTCTTCTTCATTTTCTGAAGAATCATAGCTGATAGTTCTTGCGGAGTATATAGTCTTCCATCAATGTCAACTCTTGATGTATCATTATCTCCTTTAACAACTTTGTATGCAGATCTTTCAGCATCTTTCTTTGACTCAGAAAATTTACTTCCCATGAATCTTTTTATTGATGAAATTGTTTTTGTTGGATTTGTTACTGCTTGCCTTTTGGCAGGGTCACCGACCTTTATTTCACCACCATCAACAAAAGCTATAACAGAGGGAGTTGTTCTCTTACCCTCAGCATTTGGGATTACAACTGGCTCATTACCTTCCATTACAGAAACACAAGAGTTAGTAGTTCCTAAATCTATTCCGATTATTTTACTCATAATTATTAAATTTTATAGAACTAAGACAAGATTTATGCCATTAATTTATGCTGACACTATGTCAGTTTATTTGTTTTATATTTTAGTTACATTTGGGGCATGAAAAGAAATTCATACAAGAGAATTACAACTAAAACTCTCCACGAAATGAAAGCAAATGGAGAAAAAATCAGCATGTTAACAGCATATGATTTTACTTTTGCCAAAATTATTGATGCAGCAGATATTGATGTCATTTTAGTTGGGGACTCAGCATCTAATGTTTTTGCTGGTAACGAAACTACAGTTCCAATTACCCTTGATGAAATGATATATCACGCTAAATCTGTTGTAAAAGCTGTCAAAAGAGCTTTGGTTGTTGTTGATTTACCTTTTGGAACTTATCAATCTGATCCACAAGAGGCTCTTAGATCTGCCATAAGAATTATGAAAGAATCTGGTGCTCATGCTGTTAAATTGGAGGGTGGAATTGAGGTTGGTGAATCAATTACAAGAATTATTAATGCAGGTATACCTGTTATGGGCCACCTCGGTCTAACACCACAATCAATATATAAATTTGGATCTTACAATGTTCGTGGAGCGGATAAATCCGAAGCCGAACAACTAATAAAAGATGCTGAGAATTTAGAAAAAATTGGTTGTTTTGCATCCGTATTAGAAAAAATACCTGCCCAATTAGCAAAAAAAGTTTCAAATAAAATAAAACTTCCGCTTATTGGAATTGGTGCAGGCAATCATGTAGATGGACAAGTTTTAGTTTTACATGATTTGTTAGGTTTAACGAACGAATTTAATCCCAGGTTTATAAGAAGATATTTAGAACTAAATAAGTCCATTAAGGACGCTGTCTCAAAATACATTGATGATGTAAAATCAAAATCTTTTCCTAATAAAGACGAAATGTATTAATTCCGATGAATATCATTTATGAGGATAATCATTTAATATTAGTTAATAAATCACCAGGGGAGCTATCTCAATCTGACATAACAAAAGATCTTTCACTTGTCGATAAATTAAAAAGTTATCTAAAAATTAAATACGAGAAAAAAGGAAATGTTTATTTAGGATTAGTAAACAGATTGGACAGACCAACCAGTGGTATATTAATTTTTGCAAAAACTAGTAAGTCTTTGACTAGGATGAATAAGCTATTTAAAACTAGAGAAATTAAAAAAACATACTATGCAATAACGGAAAAATGCCCAGATAAAGCTAATGGTCAACTCATTAATCATCTTAAAAAGAACCAATCAAAAAATAAATCCTTTGTAGTGAACAGAGATGATCCAAAATCAAAAAAAGCAATACTTAACTATAAGCTGATTAAAAAACTTAAGAATTATTTTTTATTGAAGATAATTCTCGAAACTGGTAGACATCATCAAATAAGATGTCAGTTATCAAATATTGGTTGTTATATAAAGGGTGATATTAAATATGGAGCAAAAAGAGCAAATAAAGACAGAAGTATTTGTCTTCATTCATATAAAATTGAATTCATTCATCCTGTTTCAAAAAAAGAATTATCAATCATTGCACAACCACCAAAAAGTACTATTTGGTCATTATAAGATAGAAATAACTTCGTTTTTACTTATATTTTCTTATTTTTATGAGCTTGTACTCTTTTGGTGAAAGATAAAATCAAAATATTTGATACAACATTAAGGGATGGAGAACAAGTTCCAGGATGTAAATTAGAAACTCGTGAAAAGCTAAAAATAGCAGAAAAACTTGATTCGCTTGGTGTTGATATAATTGAAGCAGGTTTTCCTGTTTCTAGCCCTGGTGATTTTAAATCAGTTGTTGAAATATCCAAAGTTGTAAAAAATGCTAGTGTTTGTGGTTTAACTCGTGCTGTAAAAAATGATATTGATGTAGCGGTGGATGCACTCAAATATGCAAAAAAACCTAGGCTCCACACAGGGATTGGGACTTCTGAATCACATATTAAACACAAGTTTAATTCAACCCCTGAAAAGATATTGGAGAGAGCTGTAGAAGCAGTAAAATATTCAAAAAAATATATTGAAGACATAGAGTTTTATGCTGAAGATGCTGGAAGGACAAGCAATGATTTCCTTGCATTAATTTGTGAGAAAGTTATTGATGCTGGTGCTACAGTGTTAAATATTCCAGATACTACTGGTTATTGCTTACCAAGCGAATATGGTGACAAAATAAATTTTTTAAAAAATAACGTAAAAAATATTGATAAAGCAATTATATCTTGTCATTGCCATAATGATTTAGGACTAGCAACTGCGAACTCTATTGAGGGAGTTATTAATGGTGCAAGACAAATTGAATGTACTATAAACGGAATAGGAGAAAGAGCCGGTAATACATCACTTGAGGAAGTAGTTATGATTCTCAAGCAGCATGTTGAATTAGGACTAGACACCAATATAAATACAAAATTATTGCTGGAAACAAGTAAGATGGTTTCAGAATTAATGGGTATGGTGGTACAACCTAACAAAGCAATTGTAGGTGCAAATGCTTTTGCTCATAGTTCTGGGATACATCAAGATGGAGTAATAAAAAAAAGAGAAACTTATGAAATTATTGATCCTCACGATGTTGGTGTTAATGAGTCTTCAATTGTTTTAACTGCCAGAAGCGGAAGAGCTGCATTAGCTTATAGGGCAAAGAATATTGGATTTGACCTTTCTAAAATTCAATTAGATAAAGTGTACGGTCAATTTTTAAAATATGCAGATAAAAATAAAGAAGTTAAAGATTCAGACCTTCCAAATATAATTCAACTAGCAAAGATCTAAAATGGGGCAAACATTATTTGATAAAGTATGGGATTCTCATGTTATAGAAAAAATTGACGATGGACCTGATATTTTATTTATTGACAGACACATGGTTCATGAAGTAACTAGTCCAGTGGCATTTCTTGGGTTAAAAAATCGAAAAATTAAGGTTTTGTTTCCAGAAAAAACCTTTGCTACTGCAGATCATAACACTCCCACAAGAAACCAACATTTACCTGTCAAAGATATTCTTTCCTCAAAACAATTAAAAGCATTAGAGGATAATGCAAATTATCATGGTATTTCGTATTGGGGATTAGGACATGAAAAAAATGGTATTGTTCATGTTATAGGTCCAGAGTATGGAATTACATTACCTGGCGCTACCATTGTTTGTGGAGATTCACATACTTCAACTCATGGCGCATTTGGAGCTATTGCATTTGGAATTGGAACTTCTGAAGTTGAAATGGTACTTTCAACGCAATGTATTATGCAACCTAAGCCCAAAAAAATGAGAATAACAATAAATGGTAAGCTTAGTAAAGCTGTAACGCCTAAGGATGTTGCGTTGTTCATTATATCGAAATTATCAACATCTGGAGCTACTGGATATTTTGTTGAGTATTTTGGGGAAGTTTTCTCTAACATGTCTATGGAGGGGCGTATGACTGTATGTAATCTTAGTATTGAAATGGGTGCAAGAGGCGGAATGATTGCGCCTGATAAAAAAACCTTTGAATATATAAAAGAGAGAGAGTTTACACCAAAAAATGATAAGTGGAATAAAGCAATGAATTATTGGTCAACACTTAAAACTGATCAGGATGCCGTTTTTGATAAGGAAATACACTTTGATGGTTCAGAAATAGAACCTATGATTACATACGGAACAAATCCAGGAATGGGAATTTCAATAAGTAGTGGGATACCCAGATCAGAAGAACATGATGGAAGTAAAAAAACATTTTTAAAATCTCTTGAATACATGGATTACGCTGAGGGTGAACAAATTGTTGGGAAAAATATTGACTTTGTTTTTCTTGGTAGTTGTACAAACGGGAGGATAGAGGATTTCCGTGCTTTCACAGAGATAGTTAAAGGAAAGAAAAAGGCACCAAATGTGACAGCATGGTTAGTTCCAGGATCTCATAAAGTTGAAAAAGCAATAAAAGAAGAAGGATTACTTTCCATATTAAAGGAATCTGGATTCGAATTAAGGGAGCCAGGGTGTTCAGCATGTTTAGCAATGAATGATGATAAAATTCCAAGAGGAAAATACGCTGTAAGTACCTCAAATAGAAATTTTGAAGGAAGACAAGGTCCAGGCTCTAGAACTCTCCTAGCAAGCCCGATAGTTGCTGCTGCAGCTGCAATTACAGGAAAAATTACAGATCCACGTAAATTAATAGTTTAAAGATAAATGGGCTACGATAAATTTAAAATTCTGAAAAGCACTACTGTTCCTCTACCTATTGAGAATATTGACACCGATCAAATTATACCTGCTCGGTTCTTAAAAGCAACAGAACGAGTTGGGTTTGGTGATAATTTATTTCGTGACTGGAGATATAATTCAGATCATTCTATTAAAGATGATTTTGTACTTAACAATAATAAATTCTCAGGAAAGATTTTAGTAGGTGGTAAAAATTTTGGTTCTGGGTCATCCAGAGAACACGCTGCTTGGGCGATATACGATTATGGATTTAGATGTGTTGTTTCAAGTTTTTTTGCTGATATTTTTAAAAATAATTGTTTAAATATTGGTGTTTTACCTGTTCAAGTTTCCTCTGATTTTTTAGAAGAAATATTTAATAATGTGTTTAATAATCCTCAAACAAAACTCTTAGTTGATTTGGAAAAACAAATTATTAAAATAGAAGACACCAACCTAGTTGAAAGTTTTAATATTAATGGATACAAAAAAAATAATCTACTAAATGGATATGATGATATAGATTATCTTCTTAACATAAAAGATACTATTCAAAAATTTTCTAAAACTACTCCATTATAAAATGAGCAAAAAGAAAATAGAAATTATGGACACAACACTCAGAGATGGTGAACAAACCTCTGGGATGTCATTTTCTGAATATGAAAAACTAACGATTTCTAAATTGCTGCTGAAAGATCTTAAAGTTGATAGAATTGAAGTTGCGTCTGCTAGAGTTTCTAGCGGTGAATTTAATGCGGTAAAAAAAATTATTGATTGGGCTAAATCAGAAAATTTAGAAAGGAAGGTAGAGATTTTAACATTTATTGATAGTGGAATTTCTATAGATTGGATGATCAAATCTGGTGCAAAAATTCAAAATTTACTTTCAAAAGGATCAATTAATCATCTTAAATATCAGTTAAAAAAAACACCAATAGAACATTTTAACGATGTTGAACAAATCATTGAAATTGCTGTAAAAAACAAAATAGAAACTAATATTTATTTAGAAGATTGGAGCAATGGAATGAAAAGTTCAAAAGACTATGTGTTTAATTTTTTAGATTTTTTAAAAAAAATGCCCATAAAGAGAGTACTATTACCTGATACTTTAGGCATTTTAAATCCCGCTGAAACTTTTAATTTTTTAAATGAAATAATAAAAGAATTCCCGAATATTCATTTTGATTTTCATGCTCACAATGATTATGACTTAAGTGTTGCCAATACACTAGAGGCAATGAAAGCTGGTTGCCATGGCATTCATACTACAATAAATGGAATGGGTGAAAGAGCAGGAAATACACCAATGGCTAGTATTGTAGCTGCAATAAAAGATTTTTTACCAAATTTTACTGTAGCAATTAATGAAGAAGCTTTATTTAGAGTTAGTAAATTAGTTTCAACTTTTAGCGGATTTAGAATTCCTCCAAATAAGCCAATAGTCGGTGATTTTGTATTTACTCAAACTGCAGGGATTCATGCTGATGGGGATACTAAAAAAAATCTTTACTTTAATGATTTACTTCCAGAAAGATTTGGTAGAAAAAGAAAGTATGCACTCGGAAAAACATCAGGAAAAGCTAATATTAAGAAAAATATTGATGAATTAGGTTTAAAGCTTTCAGACGAAAACTTAAAAAAGGTCACTCAAAAAATTATTGAGCTTGGTGATAAAAAAGAAAAAGTAACTGCTGAAGACCTGCCATATATTATTTCTGATGTACTTAACACTCGTAATATTCATAAAAAAATAAAAATAATTTCATACTATCTCAAACACAAAAAAAATGAAAAGCCTTCTGCTGATATTGAAATTGAAATCGAAGGAAAAACATATTCCGCAAATGGAACAGGTGATGGACAATTTGATGCATTTATTAATGCTGTAAATAAACTTTATAAAAAAAACGGTTATATATTACCAATATTGACGGATTATTCCGTCACAATTCCACCTGGCAGTCATTCTGATGCGCTTTGTGAAAGTCTTATTACTTGGAAAAATTCTGAGAAAGAATTTATTACAAGAGGTTTAGATTCAGACCAAACTGTTTCTGCAATAAAAGCAACTGAAAAAATGCTTAATATAATTTAATATATGAATTTAAAAATAGCTTTATTACCAGGTGATGGAATAGGTCCAGAAGTGATTAATGAAGCAGTTAAAGTATGTAACGCTATTTCGAAAAGATTTAACCATAATATTAAATGGAATGAAGAATTAGTGGGTGCAGCTGCAATAGAAAAAACTGGAGATCCATATCCTGAAAGAACACATGAAACATGTTTGGCATCAGATGCTGTGCTTTTTGGCGCTGT
>CESQ01432507.1_pt1 | contig 16999 bp, 18 predicted proteins | sample 361401 | NCBI WGS metagenome assembly CESQ01 (sample SAMEA2622119, study PRJEB7988) | marine metagenome | isolation source: saline water (ENVO:00002010), including | reverse complement strand
TCAGCTAGAGCAATAATACCATCAATAATTATTCAAATTTTGAATGGTAAAAAAAAAATAGAATTAGGCTCACTGGACACTAGAAGAGACTTTACTTTCGTTGGAGATACCATTAATGGTTTTTATAAATTAATTAATCACCAAAGAAATTATGGTGAAGCTTTTCATTTTTCTAATAATTACGACATTTCTATTTACGAATTAGTCAAAACTATTTCAAAAATTATGTCTGTTAAGATAGAAATAATTAGTAGTGAAAAAAGAATAAGGCCAAAAAAAAGTGAAGTCAAAAGACTAAAAGCAAGCTATCTTAAATCAAAAAAAATCTTAGGCTGGAGCCCAAGTGTATCAGGCAAACAAGGACTAAAAAAAGGATTAATTCAAACAATAGATTGGTTATCAAAAAATGAAAATTATAAATTGTATTTAGACCAATATAATATTTAAATAATATCTAAAAATCTTTTTTTAATAATTTTATTAAGACTTAAACCTACAATTTTCTGAGAAATAATTTTATTTGAATATTTTTTGTAGTAGGGATTTTTCATATACCTTAACTGACTTTTAAAATTATCTGACAAACCCATTTTAATTGATCTAATTATATTTTTTTCCTTTGCATGACAGTCAATATTTGAGATAGCTTTTTCTCTACCTTCTTGTCTATTGCCAATGTTAATGTTTGGTTTCTTGAAGTATGGTGCTTCTATTATTCCACTAGAAGAATTTCCAACAACGACATCAAAATTTTTCATCAAAGAAAAATAATCATCATTTTTTGTTGTTTTGATGAAATAATGATTTTTTTGATTTTTACACAACTCTTTAATTTTTTTTATAATATTTTTACTACCTATGTCGTTATTAGGAGATGTATATAAGAAAGTATGATTCTCATCAAAAGATTTAAGTGCCCGTAATAGTTCGACAATTTGCTTATTAGAATATAAGCCATCTAGAGTCTCTGAATGGTATGTTATCAAAATATTTCTTTTTCTAAATTTAAATTGATACTTTAATTCTAATTCATTTTTTGAAAGATAATCGATTTTATCTAGCCTATCGTTTGATAACGATCCTGTTATAAAAATATTTTTACTCATCTCACCAAGTTGAATCAAACGTTTCTTATATTTTGCGTGAGTAACAAAATGCAAATGAGATAATTTAGAAATACTGTGTCTAATACTATCATCAATTGCTCCAAGTGATAATTCTCCTCCATGAATATGAGCAATAGGAATTCTGAAATTCATAGCAGCTATAACTACAGCCAGCATTTCAAATCTGTCTCCTAGTATTAAAAGCAAATCAACCTTATTATTTTTAAAATATTTTCCAGCCTCATATATGATTGTTGAAATACAATTATTTTGATTAATTTCATTATTTTGAGTTAAATTGAGCTTAATTTTAATTATTTTTTTAAATAAACTTTTATTAATATTTTGAAAAGAATATCCGTAATCTTTTGAAAAATGTGCTCCTATTGCAACCAAGTTTAAAGCAACTTTTTTATCTTTAGATAGAATCTCATATAGAGATTTTGTTATATTGTAGTCTGATCTACCTACACTTACTGTTGTTATATTTCGCATTTTAAGATTTTTTGGCCTTTTTTGTAATTGATTTTCGATTTTTTTTTCAAAAGTTTTTTAAAATAATTAGCTTCAATTCCACTACCAGTTCTTTGGGATGTTAAATTATATAAAGAAAAAATCTCTCCTTTTAAAATATCTTTTTTTGCTATAATAAATTTTCTGACTACTTTTTTTGTCTTTAGTTCACTTTTCGAAATCGTTTTAGTATTAGAACCAAGAGCTAATTCAATGTTTCTAATACCAAAAACCATTTTTTTAAATTCTACCGGATCAGAGCTTATGAAATGATCAGGTCCAGACATATTTTTATTCAAAGTAAAATGTTTCTCAATCATAGATGCCCCTAAAGCTGTTGCAGCTATGGCTACCTCTGTTCCAATAGTATGATCAGATAATCCTATATTTGTTCTATATTTTTTTTTGAATTCATTCATTACTCTTAAATTTACATCTTTATAATTAGTCGGATAGTCAGAGGTACACTGTAGAATTGTTATTTGACCTCTCTTTAAATTATGACTTAATAATATTTTAAGTGCGTTTGATATTTCTCTATTATTCGCCATACCTGTAGATAAAATTACTTCTTTACTTTTTTTGGAAATTTCAAGCAAAAGAGGGTAGTTATTAATTTCTCCCGATGGGATCTTAATAATCTTTATACCTAATCTTAATAGCATATTCAGACTAGTGATATCAAAAGGAGAGGATAAAAATTTTATTTTTTTTTGAGATGAGTATTTAATAATTTTTTTATGAAAATCTTCAGATATTTCAAGCTTTTTCAACATTTTAAATTGTGACTCACTGCTTTTTGAATTTATTTTCTGGTAAGTTGCTTTTTTCAAATTTTCATTTGCTAATTCTGAGGCATTGAATGATTGAAATTTGACATAATCAGCACCAATACTAGATGCTTTATCAATCATTTTTTTTGCAAGAGATAGTGAGCCATTATGATTTACCCCACATTCTGCAATTATTTTAACGTGCATTATTTAATGATATTGTATAAAAAACTATAATGTAAGTTAATTCTGATGAACTACAAGTTAATAAAAATTAATCCTAAAATAAAAAAAAATTTGATTATATCTGATAATATTACATTAAAAAAAACGCTTTCACTAATAAACAATAATTCAGATAAAATTTTATTCATTAAAGATAAAAAAAATGTGCTAATTGGATCCATAACTGACGGAGATTTAAGAAGAATGTATTATAATAATATTAGTACAGATACTAAGTTAAATGTAATTAAATTTAAAAAGCCTAATTCAATAATTAATATAAATAAGATTCCAAAAAATATATTAAAAAAGAAATTAGAATACATACCTTTGGTATCAAAGCAGAATATCATTGTTGAAATATTTAAGGTATCTTACGAAAATCAATATTACAAAAATTTGCCCATACTTATTTTTGCTGGTGGCAAAGGTGACAGATTAAAGCCTATTACTAAGTATAAACCTAAACCTTTAATTACAATATCGGGTAAAGCATTAATTCAACATATTATTGATAAATTCATCAATCAGGATTATGTTAATTTTTATATTTCAATAAATTATAAAGGCAATCTAATTAAAAATTATATTTTGAATTTGAATTATAATAAAAATTATAAATTTAATTTTTTACAAGAAACTAAACCTTTAGGCACTGCCGGATCAATATTTTTTTTAAAAAATAAAATTGAAAACCCTTTAATTGTAATCAATTCTGACATTATTTTTGATTTTGACGTAGATGATATTGTCAAGCACCATAATAGTAATAAACAAGATGTAACAATAGTTACTTTAAAAAAAATTATCAAAAATCCTTATGGGGTTATTAGTGAAAAAAAAAGGTATATAGATGATATAATAGAAAAACCTATAAATATTTTTGAAATAGTAGTTGGCATGTATGTTTTTTCTCCAAAATGTTTAAAAGAATTAAAATTTATTAAAAAAATAGATATGAATATATTTATTAAAGAATTGATTGCTAAGAGATACAAAGTTGCGAAATATCAATTAAATTCCAAATATTTCATAGATATTGGCACAAGGGAAAATTACGACCAAGCAAATAGTTTTTTTAATCAGTAATGATTAAAAATAATCCAGTAAAGAGCTTTTTTAAATTTATTAATTATAAAAAGTTAATTTTATTATCTTATAAAAAAATTAAAAAAGAAAACTTAAATTTGCTTACTAAAATCAATAATGAATTAATGATGGTAGATTTTATAAGTATAGATGAATATAAAAAATTTAAAATTAATGATTTAAATATATCTTATAATGATTTTCAAAATTCTATCAGACAATACTATTTTACTAAGCTACTTAACTTTAGAGTAAACAAATTTATTCTTATTTTTAAATCACTCAACTTATCATTAATTTATCCTCTACCAAGGAAACAATTACAAATTTTGAATAAATATATTAAGGTTAATTTTTTTTTATCTGGATTTGCTTATTTTATTTTATCCTTTTATGAGATATTAAAATCATTAATCAATATAGTAAACTTATACCTACATTCAAAAAACTTTGAGTATATTGATGATGGGGCATACTTTTTTAAACTTAAAAACAAAAATCTAGTAACTAATAACTTTAATAATTTTGGATTAGTAAATTATGCCTTTACTAACTTTTTGAATGAGAAAAACACATTTATTCATTCAATTAAAAACTTTAAAAGTGATAAATTAAAATACTCTAAATCAATATTTAAATTAGAATATTCAAACAAAAATTTAATTACACTTTTTTCTCTTTTTGCAAATTTTATAAAAATCAGTTTATTTAAAAAAAACTTTTCATTATTTTTTTTCTTTAGGGAAATTTCTATTTGTTTTCTACTTAATAACCAAAAAAATAAAAGTTTTTACGATAGTTATTTTTTTTCTCATGATAATTTTTATAGACCACTTTGGACATTTATTGCTGAAAATAAAGGATCCATGATTTATCTTTATTTTTATTCTTTAAATAATGAATTTACCAAATATAAAAATTATGATTTTAGATATATTACTCCTTTATCATTATACACTTGGAATAACTTTTATGTTTGGAGTATATCCCATGAAAAATATCTAAAGAAAATAATTCCCTCTAATGATAAAAATAATTTTATTTTGAAGCCTCCAGTATCTTATTTTACAAATAACAAAAAGATTGACAATATCCCCAGAGTTTTGGCATTTGATATTGTTCCTCACTCCCTAGTAAACTATGCAACTTATGGAAAACCTTATGAATACGAACTTTTTTGGAAAACTTCAAATTTATTTTTAAACGATATACTTGAATTATCAAAAAAATATAATTTTAAATTTGCTTTAAAAATAAAAAGACAAAACAATTTAGCAGATAAGAAATATATGAACTTAATAGAAACCTTAATTTCTAATGATAATTTTATATTATATGATGAATCTTTTTCTCCAGAGCAAATTATATCTACAAATAGTATTGTTATATGTTTTCCATTTACTTCTCCTGCATATTTTGCAAAAAATATAAATGCTAAAACAATATACTATGACCCTTTAAGTATAATTAAAAATAATGATCTTAGCGATATAGAATTAATATCTGGTATTCAAAACCTTGATAAATACTTTTTAGAAACTTTATAAACTCCATCCATCATCTATAATAATATTTTGTCCATTTATATTTTTAGACCTATCATCCATCAAAAAGTTAATTGTTGTAATTATATCTTTTGGATCAAGTAATCCTTTTACCCCACAGTCATCTCTATATCTTTTTTGAAATAAAATATTTTGTTTATCTTTAATTCCACCAGGTGATATACAATTTATTCTGATATTTTTTTTTCGATATTTTTTGGCTAAATATTCAGTTACCATTATTATCGCTGATTTAGAAGCAGAGTATTCAATAGGTGAGATCATCTTCAGACCATCATAATGATTAAATTTAGGTGCTCTAACACCTAAAATTGATGAGGTGAACAATATATTGCCTTTTATTTTATTTTTTAAAAAAAAATTAATTGAATATTTTGCAATCATTATATTTGTGCCTAACAATAAAAATAAATTATCTTTTAAATCTTTTTCATTTAAGTGCAAAAAATCTTTTCCATAATTTTTATTTTTTGGATAACTTAAGTTAATAACTTGATTAATTTTATCCTTTGATTTATGTAATTTCAAAAATAATTTTTTTAAATTATTTTCTTTAGATATATCGATTTTATAGTGAGCATGTTTAGAGGATAATTTTTTAAGGTTAGATTTATCTACAGTTACAATTTCCAAATTATCATTTTTAGTAAGATCTTTTAATAGGGCTTTACCAATTCTGCCATTGCTGCCGATAATAAGGTATTTTTTTTGAGCCATAACCATAATTTATAAGTAATACTACTACAATTATCAAAAATTAAATTTTTTTTTATTTTTTTTATAAAAAAATTCTGCTAATTCAAAATCATACTTATCATCTATATCAATTGATCTTTCCTTAGGTATTTCAACAATTTTAATTTTTCCATCATAAATATGTTTTGTTTTATTAATAAAATTAGAATTTGTAACATAAAAATTAGTCGATACATCATAAGTTTGAGGAACGTCTTGTCTTCTAAAAAACTTATTATTGTGAATAAATAGTTTATAACCATTTAACGTTTTTTTAAGCATATTGAAATAGGGACTTCTTGAAGAGTTTGTTGCTGATAAAACAATGTCACATGAATTAGCAAGCTTTAATGCTTTTTTAATATCTTCATCATTTCTTAAAGGGGATGTGACTGGAAGAATTATAATATTTTTTATATCAATTTTTTTTTTATTTAAAATATTTATAGCATGTTTCCAAGATAATATTTCTTTTGAGGTGTCTTTTGCTAAGTATGCTGGTCGATCTATTATTTTGACATTCAATTTTTTACAATAATTTTGGATTTTTTTTGAGTCTGTTGAGACATAAATTTCATGTATTAATTTTGAATTTAATGCAAATTTAATAGTATAATAAATAAGAGGTTTTTTATTAAAATTTTTAATATTTTTATTTTTTAAGCCTTTGGACCCGCCTCTAGCAAAAATTAAACAAATATTTTTATTCATTAAAAGTTAGTACTCAAATTATTCTTTTTCTCGATTTTATTTATATACTTTATAACGTCTACAGATGAACTTAATTCTTCATATTCATTTTTATTTATGGATGGTTTGATAAAACTAATCATTTGCTTTTTATAAACTTCATTAATATTGCAAAATCTTTTTTTTATTTTCTTTCCTTTTTTTTCCAAGATAATTTCTCTTTTCAAAATATTAGCTTTGATAGTTCCGTTATTGCCAATGACTATGCAATATCTTTCTGTTTTCTTTTGATTAAAATTTAAATGCATTAAAGATAGTAAATCACTAGATTTTTTTTTGAATAATATATCTGCTTTATCAAAAACGTCACTATTTTTGAATCTCCCTGAATTTATTAATTTTGAAATAGAAACTTCAAAATCTCCAAATATCCATAATAAATAATCTATTTCGTGACTAAGTTCTCTCAAAACTCCTCCCCCCAAATCTTTTTTTAGAGATATTGAGCTATTTAAATTTTGATTAATTCTCCATTTATTTAAATCTGATCCACAATATATATTTATGATCTTTAATTCTCCTATTGAAAAATTATCAATTAATTTTTTTAGGTATATGAATAATGGATCATATCGAAACATATAACCAACCTTAATTTTTTTCTTAATTTTTTTTTGATGAGATATAATTTTATTAATATTATAATTTTTATCAAATATTGGTTTTTCAATGAAAATATTTGTATTTAATTTATATACTTTTTTTAACCAGCTATAATGCATTGATGCAGGGTTTGTAATAAATATTGCATCCAAGATTACATTTTGTAATTCTTTAAAGCTTAAGTAAATAATATTTTTAAAATTATTTTTTTTTTTTATATTTAAATTTTCCAAAATAATTATTTGATTATTTTTGTTTAACTTACTTAAAATATTTATGTGTTTTTTTGCAATACTGCCATGTCCTATGAAACAATATTTTTTGGATCTAGATTTTTGAATGTTATTTTTCAAGTTATTTAATCTTTTAGTTCAAATTTCTTATCATGAAAAATGATATATGGTTTAAAGTTCTTATTACTCGTAGCTCTTACTTTTTTATTAAAATCTTTCTTATTTGATTTTAAGTCGATTTTGTAGAATTTATTTAAATCATTTCTTGAATAAATGTTATTAGACCACTTATCTCCTTCATAATCTTTGATAGACTGATTAATATAATTTCTGTCACAAAATGAATTTTTTAAAATTTTCTTTGCCTGTTTCAACATATTATCCCATGTTAACTGCAATATATCATCCAATTGATTTGTTTTTTTAAGTTTAAATTTCTTAACATCTATAATTGGTCCATGATCTATTTTTTTATCAATTATATGTGCAGTTGAACCGAAATATTTTTCATTATTGTATAAAGCATAATTTACACACCCTATTCCTCGGTATTTAGGAGTTCCAGGATGAAAATTAATAGATAATTTGCAATTATTTATGAGATATTGGGGGACTATAAATAAAGATCTAAAAGTTATTAGATAATCAAACTTCTTATATCTATATTTTTTAATATGTATTTTTGCTTCTTTGTGATTATCAAATTCATGATAGATAATAAAAGTCGAATTCTTTTTTAAGAATTCATATAAATTTTTCGATCTTTTACACTGCTTTCTTGCAAAGTATAAAATTTTCATAATTTTAAATTATATTTCATAGTATAAATTAATGTTAACAATATATATTTAAATTAAAAATGTCTAAAAATATAAATATCGGAATTTATGGTGCTGGTGGTTGTGGAAGAAGTCTATTTCCATCAATTCAGCGTTCATTGATCAAAGAAAATAGTAATGAAAATATGAAATTTTTTTTTATTGATGATTATGAAAATGTTAGTCACATAAATGATACCCAAGTACTAAATCAAAAAGATTTTATAAATCTAAATTATGATAAAAAAATATTTATATGTATTTCCAATTCAAAAATAAGAAAGAAATTAAGTCAGAAATTAAAACTTGAGAGAGAGGTCATATTCCCTAAGCATTTCGATTATCTAGCTGATATCTATAATAAAAATGCAATTGGCGAAGGTTGCCTAATAAGTCAATTTGTTACAATTACAGACAATGTGAAAATAGGAAAGTTTTTTCATGCCAACTTATACAGTTATATTGAGCATGATTGCTTAATAGGAGACTTTGTTACTTTTGCTCCAGGTGTAAAATGTAATGGTAATGTAACAATAAAAGATAATTCATATATTGGTTCAGGGGCAATCATTAAAAATGGATTAAAAGAGAAACCTTTAGTTATTGGGAAGAATGTAATCATTGGAGCAGGAGCAGTTGTCACAAAAAATATACCTGATAATAGTATAGCATATGGGGTTCCAGCAAGAGTTATTGGAAAAAATATTTGAAAAATTTATTTTTTAAAATAATTAACAAAATAATTTTTATTATAAATAAAAATAAAAGAATCATTGAGGTAAGTCACTTTGATACAAAATTATTATTTTTCAATACGAATGAAATTACAACTTACAGAGCTCTATCTTTTTCCACTAAGGAACCCGAAACTTTAAATTGGATTGATAGTTTCCATGACAAAAGTGTTTTTTTTGATATTGGTGCTAATGTTGGTATATATTCTGCGTACGCAGCAAAAAAAAACAACGTAAATGTTGTAGCTTTTGAGCCATCATTTTTTAATCTTGAAATATTATTTAAAAATATCAACATTAATAAACTAAATGATAAAGTAACCATAGTGCCTTTAGCTTTGAACAATATTAATTCTATAGAAAAATTTAATATGAGTGATAACAGACAAGCAGCCGCCTTGTCATCTTTTGGCCAATCTTACGATCAGTATGGAAAAGATTTAAATATTAAAAATTTTTATAAAACTATAGGTATAAAATTGGATTCATTATTAGATATATACAAACTTGAATTACCAGATTACATAAAAATTGATGTTGATGGAATAGAGCATCTAATTTTGGAGGGCTCAGTAAAATCTTTACAGAATGTAAAAAGTGTTTTAGTAGAGATAACAAATTCTTTTGATGAGCAAAGTAGCAGAGCTAGTGCATTACTACAAAAACTTAACTTTATCCGAAAAAAAAATATAGAAAATATTGGTATCTCAAATACAGAAAATCAAATTTGGATAAAAAAAGAATGAATTATTTTTTTTTCCTTGATCATCCTGACCCAAGTCTAGGTTCAGCTGTTGAATTATTTAATAGAGCCCCAATGGACTTGTTTTATAAAGAGAAAAAAAATAAAAGAAAGATATACATATTTTATATTGAAGACAATATTTGGAAAAACCAATTTTTTTCAAATATATCTCATAATGAATCATTAATAGTCAAAAAATCTGACTTACCTAAAAAATTTCAAAATAAGTCAGTCCTTATTTCAATAACTTCTAAAAATTTAAAGGAAAATGATCCTCCATTTAACGATAAAACTATGAATTCTATTCCAGCTTGGAGATCAAATATAAAAATTTTTAATAATTATACATCTACATCCTATCAAGGAGAATTTCCAGGTACATTTTTTAATCTTAACTTATCTTTAACTAGTTGTAGTCCTTTTATTCAGTTAAATAAAAATATCGAAAATTATTTTTACTTAATCAATTTTAATAATGATCCAATACAAAAGAGTTTTAAAGTAGAAATATTAAATTCTAAAAAGGATTTAATTAATTCATTTAATTTTGTAACTAATAAAATTAATATTATAAATTTAGAAAATCTCTATAAAGATAAAACAGAAGATAATATGTTTATATTTCGATCGAAGGATTATGGAGGTATACCTCTATATTTTTCTAGATCAAAAGATAATATGTCTTTTTCCTTAGAACATACTCATCCTCCACAAGAGTATTTATTTCTTGGGAATAGGGGTATATATCAAAAAAAGAAAAAAAGTTTTTGGAATCATGGTTAGCCTCAATTTACAATCAATAAAGGATTTAAGAATTGTAAATGAAATTAGAAATAAATTCTTATTTAAACCTAGTATTTACTTAAAACCAAAATCAAATGATGTTTCAGTAAGTGATTTTTTTTTCTGGTCAAATAAAAATCAATTTGAAACAAAATTTTATATTACTAATTTAGCTTCACAAATTCTTCCAGATTTACCTCAAAATGATGAAGTCAAAATTATGATTTATGATGACCAAGGAAATAAAATAGATTTAATAAGTTTATCACTCAACCCATTTGAGACAAAAGAATTTATATTTAATAAAAAAATCTTTCAAAATAAATTTGGGTCATTTTTTGTTTTTCATAATTTTAGAGAATTAGGTGATTTAATCAAAAACGGTTGCCATGTGGCTGATAGAGGTTATACAGGATATAGGAGAGGTGATGGTGTTTGGAGTTTTGTTCATGGAAATCATTATTCTGCCTCGATACATCAAAATTATGAAGTTCAATCTTTAATGAGTAGGTCATTTTTTAAATCAGAATATAAAATGCAAGTTAGTTTTGTTGACTCAAATAGTAGTGAATTAGTGATTAATAATCCTGATAAAAAAATAATGAAAACTGATTTACTTTATTTTGATGAAAATATGAAATTTATTCAAAAGGAATCTATGAAAGTCAATGGAATGAATACTATAGTTTATAATCTTTCTAAGTTTAAATTTAAATATATAGAAATAAAATCAAACGTTATTTTTTGTAGACCATTAGTAATAAAGTATTATGATACTTATTTTGACATATTCCACGCTTAGAAATTATAGTTTTGAAAAATATTAATATCAAATCCAAAAATAAAGAGTTCACTATTGGAGAAAATTCCGATTTAACTTTTATTGGAGGGCCATGTGCAATTGAATCTTTAGATCATAGTCTATTCATGGCTGAAGCTATTAATAAAATATGCAGTAAACTTAAAATAAATTGGATTTATAAATCTTGTTATGATAAAGACTGCAGATCATCTCCTGATAGTTTCAATGGTGTTGGAATTAATGAAGGGCTAGAGATTCTAGAAAAAGTAAGGGATGCTATTGGTGTCCCAGTGACTTCAGATTTTTCAGATCCTAGTTGGGCAAAAGCTACTGGTGAAGTATGTGATGTAGTTCAAATTCCTGCATATCTGTGTCGTCAAACATCCATTCTTAAAGCGGCAGCAGAAACAAAAAAACCTATTAATTTAAAAAAAGGACAATTTATGAGTCCTTGGAATATGAAGAATTCAGTAAAAAAATTAGAATATTATGGTTGTAATGAAATTATACTAACAGACAGAGGTACTTTTTTTGGTTATAACATGTTAATCAATGACATGAGATGCCTTCCAATAATGCGTGAAACAGGTTATCCAATTTGTTTTGATGCTACTCATTCAGTTCAGCAACCCACCTCTATGGGAAACATATCTGGTGGATTAAGAGAATTCATCCCTCATTTGGTCAGAGCTAGCTGTGCTGTAGGCATAAATGTTTTATTTATGGAGGTCCATGATAATCCAAAAAAAGCTTTATCTGATAAAAATACTGTTTTGGATTTAAGGTATCTAGAGAGAGTTTTACAAGAAGCTAAAACAATGAGTGAAACTTCAACTTACCTCAAAGAAAAATTTGGAGGTGAATATATTTCTCATGAACTTTAAAAATTTAGTAGTAAAAAATTTTATGATTAATTTAAACAAATCACCCACTGTTACTTCCAATCAAATAATTAAAGAAGTTATTGATCAAATGGATAAATATCGTCTGGGTATAGTTAGTATATTAGAAGAGGACTTTACACTCAAAGGTGTTATCACAGATGGCGATTTAAGAAGAATTTTGTTAAGAGATCAAAAACCTCTTTCTGCAATTTTAGTCGATGATGCAGTTAAGTATTGTATAGATAAACCATTAACCATATTTGAGGATGATACAGTACTTGATGCAATTAATTTGATGAATCAAAAACAAATATGGGATTTACCTGTCCTTGATGTTAATAAAAAAGTTGTAGGCTTGCTACATCTTCATACTGCGATTAAAAATTATATTGAGGCATTAGAAAATGAATGACAATCTTTTACAATTAAGAAAAAAATTAAAGAAAAAATTTCGTCAAAGAAAGAGAATGTTTGGTGGATGGATTTCTTATTGTCATCCATCAATAACAGAGACTTTTGCCAGAATGAATATAGACTTTATTGCCATAGATATGGAACATTCAACAATTTCCTCTGAACAAGCACAAAGAATTATATCTGCTTCCCAAGGTTTAAACGTTCCCTGTCTACCTAGACCAGTTTCACAATCCAATGATATTTTTAAACCTATCTTAGAGTCGGGATGTGATGGATTAATCGTTAGTACTGTAGAAAATTTTGATCAATTAAATTTGATAGTTAATAATTTCAAATACCCTCCTATCGGTAAAAGACCTTATGGAGTTAACAGAGCACAGGGCTATGGCCACAACACTAACGAGTATTATGACAATTGGAACTATTCATCGAGTTTAATTTTACAAATAGAAAATTTAGAAGGATTAAATAATTCTGAACAGTTAATTAAAAATAAATATGTTGATGGAATTATGATTGGACCTTACGATCTTTCAGGTTCTTTAGGTATCCCTGGGGATTTTAAAAATAAAGCCTATGAGGATGCTTGTAAATATGTGATTAATTTATCAAAAAAATATAAGAAAAGTTGTGGTACTCAAATAGCAAATGTTTCAAAAGATTTAATTAACTATAATTTTAAATTAGGTTTTAATTTTATTGTATTGGGATCTGATTTATTTGCTTTAACAGATTGGGCATCTAATATTAATAAAATTATCTCTAAAATAGTAAAATAATGTCTTATATTGAAAAATTATTTAATTTAGAAAATAAAGTTGCCGTTATTATAGGTGCTGGTGGACACATATGCTCAGAGTTGGCTAAAGGACTTTATTTATCTGGTTGCCATATGATTTTATTGGATATTAGAAAGCCTAAAACAGATATCCTAAAAAAAAAATTAAAGAAAATTAATGAATTAAATGATCAAGAAATTTTTAATTTTAAATTTGACGCTAATAAAGACAATGATTATAAAAAAATTTTGCAATTAATTTCAAAAAGATTTAAAAAATTAGATATTTTAATTAATGGAGCAGGCATTAATTCTCCAAAAAACATACTTGAATTTAGCACTAAAGAATGGAATAAAGTTGTCCAATCTCATATCAACACAACTTTTTTATCTTGTAAGTATTTTGGCAAATATATGAAAAATAAAAAAAGTGGGAGTATTATCAACTTTTCATCTGCATCTGCTGGCCCACCACTCTCAAAAGCCTTTCCATATTCTGTTGGAAAAGCGGGCGTAAAAAACCTAACTCAAAATTTGGCTAGAGAATGGGCACATGACGGCGTTAGAGTAAATTGTATAAGACCAGGATTTTTTCCTACTGATTGGAATTTAAAAAATTTTATTGATAGAAAAAGAAAGAAAGATATTTTGGCACATACTCCTTTAAATCGTTTTGGTGATGTGAAGGAGCTTATCTCACCAATACTTCTCCTAGCTTCAGATTCCTCCTCTTTCATTACGGGATCAGAATTAACAGTTGATGGCGGCTTTTCATCAATGACAATTTAATGAAGAGTGTTGCTGTCATCATAGGAGGTTCCAAAGGAATAGGAAAAAGCATTTGCGAAAAATATTTAAAAGAAGGTTATATTGTAATTAATGGATCTAGATCTAATCCAAAAATTAATAATAAATATTTTTATTCTTTAAAATTAGACGTTAAAAATGAGGCAAATATCAAATCATTCTTTATAAACGTCAAAAAAATTACAAAAAAAATTGATGTCTTAATCAATAATGCTGGTATGTCAGAATGGAAATCTATTAAAAATATAAAAAAAGATTTTATTTATAATATTTTTGAAACTAATGTCTTTTATATTTTTTGGTCATGTAAGTATGCGATTAAACTTTTAGGAAAAAATTCATCAATAATTAATATTTCTAGTATAGCTGGCAAAAGAGGTAGTAAAAATAATTCAGCATATTCTGCAAGTAAATTTGCTGTTAATGGAATAACACAATCTTTAGCAAAAGAACTTGGTCAAAATAAAATAAAAGTAAATGCTATTTGCCCAGTTCTAATTAAAACTCCAGGTTTAATTTATGCTTTAAAACAAAAAGACTCTCCTGCTTACAAATCAGGAATAAATCCTTTTTTAAATAAATTTATTAAAGCAAACTCATCTAACGGCAAACTTCCCACAGCAAATGATGTAGCAGACTTTACTTATTTTTTGTCTTCTGAGTCAAATCAATCAATTACTGGCCAGTGTATAAATATAGATAATGGAGTATTTCCTCAATAATTGAAAAAAGATATCATTGCAGTCATACCTTCTCATTTAGCTTCTATAAGGTTTCCAAATAAAATTCTTTTAAATATTTTAGGTTTTCCGATGATCGAACATGTTAGAAGAAGAGCCATGTTATCATCAAAACTTAAAAAAAATGTATACATAGCAACCTGCGATAAGAAAATATCTAATAAGCTACTTGAATATAGTGTCAAAACAATAAGTACCTCAAAAAAGCATAAAAATGGAACTAATAGAGTTGCCGAGGCAATAAAAAACATCAGCTGTTCTCACGTTATTCTTTTACAAGGCGATGAACCATTATTATTGCCAAAATATATAGACTCATTAATAGAAAAAATAAAGAATTCTCCTCAAATTGATGCTTGGAATCTAACTGCACCAATAAAAAAAGATCAGCAATTTAAAGATAATTCAATAGTTAAATGTAAATTAAATTCCAAAAAAGAAATTATTGAGCTTTACAGATCAAAAAAAATTAATCAGATATTTAATAAAAAAAAAAATAGGAAAATTCTTGGAATTATTGCTTTTAGAAAAGATTTTTTGTTAAAATTAGTTAAGCTAAAAGCCTCAAAAAATGAAATGATTAACTCCATAGAGCAATCAAGAATAATTGATAATAATTATAAGTTAATTTCAGTTAATGTTCCTAATTCGTTACCCTCAATCAATCTTAAAAAAGATGAAAAAATTGTAAAAAATTATTTAATTAAAAATCGTTTACAAAAAAAAATACTTAATAAAATTATAAATTTTTATGAAAATTGAAAATAATAGATATATTGAAAAACAATTATCAAAAATTCTCTCTTTGAATAATGAATTTATTTATTCAAATACTTGGTTACAGCCTGTTAAACTAGATACAGATAATATTAAAAATAATTATAATTTTATAATCAATTTTAAATTATTTGAATTTATTTCAATTATACTTAAATCATTTTGGGAATTCAGTATAACTTTAGCAAAGTTTTTTTTAAGTCTAATTAATAGGAAAATACAAGATAATCGTAAAGCTAACATTATAATTCTTAGCCATTTATTGAATGAAAAGGGCATAAATGAGGAAGAAGATTTTTATTTTGGTTTTTTACAGAAAAATTTTTCAAAAAAAAATTTTAAATGTGAGAAATATTTCTTAAATCATACAAGGATAAATAGCAAAGGTAATAATTTGAAAACTGTTTTACCTAAAATAGACTCATTGAATATTGAGTTACAAGTTATTAAAATACTTTTTAAACTTTTTTGCTTTTCTTTGTTATCAGTAAAAAAATTAATTGATAAACAAGTTAGTATTTCTGTAATTTTAATTTTTATATTAAAAATTTTTTCATATCATAATCAATCTTCTTTGAGAGTTGCTTTACAATTGAAACAAAAAATATATGAAAAAAATGTAAAAATATTATTTATAACTTTCGAAGGTCATAGTTATGAAAAAATGATACGCCTTTTTAACCCTAATATTAAAATTATTTCTTATCAAAATACTCCAATTAGTCCATGTCAATTTTCGATAAAATTTTTTAAAAAATCTTTGTCACCTGATATAGTTTTAACAAAAAATTCATATTACAAAAATATTCTAATTAAAAATAAAAGCTTAGAATCTAAAATAATTAATTTTGGCAATTTAACTTATAAAAAAGTAAATCCTCCTAAGAATAAATCTAAATCTAATTCAATATTATTTATACCTGAAGGAACATTTAATGAAGTTGAATTAATGATTAATTTTATCAAAAAAAATTTTTATAGGTTGCCAAGATATAAATTCATTATTAGATTTCATCCTATTTTCCCAAAAAGATATATTAATAAATATGTTAAAAGTTTGAGTAATGCTGAAAATGTTTTTTTTTCAAAGAATTCTATAGATGATGATTTGAAAGAAAATTC
>CESQ01205727.1_pt1 | contig 17005 bp, 15 predicted proteins | sample 361401 | NCBI WGS metagenome assembly CESQ01 (sample SAMEA2622119, study PRJEB7988) | marine metagenome | isolation source: saline water (ENVO:00002010), including | reverse complement strand
AGATAGATCAGTTGCTGTTGCTCCAGCATCAGTATAAGTATCACCTAGCTCAACAGTTTCTGGATTTGTTCCAGTTACAGTTACAGCAGGTGCAGTAGTATCTTCAACATTAACTGTTCTTGTTGCTGTAGCCGTGTTACCTGAAGGGTCAGTAGCTATATAAGTAAGTGTATATTCACCAACTGCGTCATCGTTTACTGTCCCGTTAGTTGTAACAGTTATTGAACCAGAAAGATCACTTGCTGTAGCGCCAGCATCGGTGTAAGTATCACCTAGCTCATGAGTGACTGGGTTAGTCCCAGTTACAGTAATTACAGGTGCTGTAGTATCAACAACATTAACTGTTCTTGAAGTTGAAGCTGTATTCCCGGAAGGGTCTGTACCTGTATATGTAATAGTGTATGTTCCAACAGCGTCAGTATTTACAGTTCCGGAGGAAGTAACTGTAACTACGCCACCAAGGTCAGAACCTGTGGCACCTGCGTCTGCATATGAAGCACCCAATTCAACTGTTGCAGGATTATCGCCTGTAACAGACATGACAGGAGAAGTGGTGTCAACTACGTTCACTGTTCTAGTTGTAGTACCAACATTTCCCCAATCATCAATTGCTGTGTATGTAAGTGTATATGTACCAACAGCATTAGTGTTAACTGAACCACTTACTGAAACAAGCTCACCAGTATCAGCAGTTGCACCTGCTTCAACATATACGCTACCTAGCTCAACTACAGTAGGATTGCTTCCATTTAAAGCAATAACAGGTGGTGTTGAATCTTTATCTTCATCCCCAAAAAGATTGTCAAGAACAACGCCAGTTGCACCAACTGCTAAAATCTTTTCAATGATATTTAATTCAACCCACATCAGATTTAATTTTTCTAGGGCTTTAGAATCAGAGCTAGAGCTTCCACTTCCACCTGAGCTCACCTCAGCATCCTCAAGCTCCTGAAGAAGGTATGCTTTTCTTTGTTTTAACTGACCTTCATTCAGTTGCTCTAAATTGTTTGTTATGTCTCTAAGCTGTTCTTGTTCTAGCTTAAAGTCCTGCGTATAAGCTGGCATAGCAAATGCTAAAGAAGCAAATACGATAAATAATGCGCTTGTTATTTTTTTCATTTTATTTTTTCCTCCGTAGAACACTTAATTATGCATAAAATATGATTTTTTCACAAATAAATGTACTCGTTTTAATGGATTATACCTATTTTTATGGCTTTGGATACAATTTTTATATAATATTTTTTTCATTCATTTATAGCTTTTATCTTTTACCCAAAGAAAGCATTTTTTCATGAATGAGTGTAATTTATACACATAATGCCCTTGCAAATCCATTATAACCTTATAGCTTTTTACAATTAGTAGTTGTAAGGCCTAAATTTTACCAATAGATCATGTAGATTGTTTTTCCTCAATAGCTTTTGCCCTGGATCCTTTGTTAGTGGACGCCAGGAATAAGATGCAAGATTTTCGTAAATTGGAATATTGAAAAAAATTCCTTTATCAAAGCTTCCTTCTCCAAATTCTTCACGAGATACATCTGTAAAAGTAGCAAAGACGCCAAATTGCATTCCATTTAAGTAGCTTCTAGATAGTTGAAAAGTTACACCTTTATCGCCAGCCAGATACTCTCCGGCTGAAATTTGAGCATCGAAGGGAATTAAATCATAATTTCTATAATAGAAATTAGCGTGCGCAACTGTATTTTGATAATCAGTTAAGCCAAATTTTAATTCATAGTCCCTTTTATAAACCTCAAAGATTTCAAAACCAGCAGCCCAAGGTTTTTTAGGATCAAAATATAAATATTCGAATCCATAACCTGAGAACATCTCTTCAAGCATACCTGCAGTAAACATAACATGGCTCTTTTCTCTTTCTTTTGGCGTTAAATAGTAATCAAGCTGAACTCTTCCAATAATTGGACCATTATTAAAGTTTCTCAGGTAATCTTTAACATCAGACCTAATAGGCGGGACATCAGATTCTGGTGGAGGAATGATCAAATCATCATAATTATCCCACAAAGAAAATTTAACATTCGATGTAAATATAAAACTATCAGTAAAAGCATACTCAAAATCATTTTCTGCTAAGACAGCAACCTTCAAGAATGCTTCTCTTGCTGCAATAAAGGGTCTAACAGTGATTCGATTATCGGTCCACCATTTTCTACCTTTATATCTTGAAAAAATTGGTCTGGAAGAGTCCTGAAAGTCTTGTTCATAGTTTTTAATAGCATCAAGATTTCCTATTTTATAATTCGCTACTACCTCCTGCTCTAGGCCGCTATCATTCCTAGCTGACATTATTATTTCCTCAACAATATCAATAGATGGATGAGATAGCCCACTAATCTCAAGACCAACTATTTTTCTATCCTTTGTTTCAAACATTTCACTTACACCAATGCCATTTGATTCCAAGGACCTTCTAAAATGTGTATATTCATCATCATCTTTAGTTTTATCAATTTTTTCATAATTGTACTTTGGCACTTCTCCTTTACCTCTTTTATAAGAGAATCGAAGACTAAGGTAATTATTCCTTTCAGCTGATAAACCAATTGTCCAATTCTTATTAGCATTAAAATCTACGCCAAAGCTAAAATCACTTTTAGAGTCCTCATATGGCATTATTGAATCAGTTTTTGTTGGATCTCTCTCAAGCTTAAAAAGAAACTTCTCATTAAAAGCATAAGCTAGACCAAAAAAAGGAGTCATAGTTTCTCCAGAAAAATATCTTCCAGGTTCAAAAGTTCCTCCAGTTGTGGTTCCAGTTAAAGAGCCGTCCGCTTCAACGGGTCTCTTTGAAAAACTATTATGTAAAAAAGTTAGTGGGTTTTTTACATCTTCTTTTCCATTCAAGTTACCCCAACCAAGACCAAAATGCATATCAAGGTTCCCCAGTCCATATGAACCAACTATATATTCAGAACTATAATATCCAGTGCCAGCAATATCATTAATGCCAACAGCAATCGCAGGAAGGGCTCCGCTTTCCTCTCTCAGTCTTACCTTAAAATTAAATCCTTTATCCTTATAATCCTGCCACTCATAGCCCGGATAGGGCTTCCCTTGAATATTTGTATAAAAAAATGATGCTTCAAGCCAATCATAAGGATATGATGTCATAGTAAATTTTTGATCAGGTGTTCCGTCATATAGAGTGAAACCGTGTGAAGCTTCTTCAAAAAATCTTGCAGTAGGAGTGTTTATTAAGCCCAGTACTCCATGATTATTGAATGAATTATAGGTTAAGCTATCAGCGTAAAGTGGGAAATTTAAGAAAAGAAAAGTATATAAAGAAAAGAAATATAACTTAACTTTCCTAGACAATTCCATTTTTAGATTAAATTAATCTTTTAGAACCGAAATAGATGCTAACGAAACACCAATATTCCCAAGAATTGCGGCATATGCTTGTGCTGTTTCAGTTATTAAGAAACCATTATTTATTCCTCGAGGTACAAAAATAACTGAGCCAGGATAAATTTCAATATCTCTTCCTTGCCTCATGAATACATTTTTACTCACTTTAAAAGTCTCTCCATCAGGGTTTAAGACAAATACATTTCTTTCATCAGCATAACCAGAAAAACCTCCTTTCTTGTCTATATAAAAACTCACAGGTTGATCTTTTTCAAACCTAACAGTTCCCTCACTTGAAACCTCTCCGAAAATGTAAACTTGATTCACAAACTCAGGAATTGTTATTTTATCTCCATCTTGAAGTAAGACATCTTTTGATTGATCCTCTTCTAACAAATCCAAATCAAATTCAGCGCTAACTCTTCCAGATACAGGACTATTTTTAAGCTCTTCCATTATTAATCCTGTGCTTGCTGCTCCTTCAATAGCTTGGCCTGAACTAGCCCTACCTGAAAGATTCGATAAGTTATCCAGAAAAGATTTATATAGCTCATCAGCAGCCATCTGATTTATTTCTTCTGTTCTTAAGTTTTCAAGCACACCACCAAATGGATAAGCATTCTTTGAATAACCACCAGCTCGAGGAATTAAGTCTAATATGCCCTCACCTTCATTAACTATGTATGTTCCTGGATTATTTACTGCTCCAGCAATCTCAACACTCCTAAAAGAAAATTTTCTAATGACTAATCTATCATTATCGACAGATGAGAGTGACCTTAGTTCTGCTATTTCTTCAATTGCTATGGCTTTAACTTTTCCATCAATAAGTCTATATAAGTTTATATCACTAATATCAGCATCTGCACTAAGCCCATTTGCATAAGAAATGACTTCATCTAGAGAATCAGAATCTTTGAGCTCATAAACAAAAGGTCTTTTTATCCCTCCGATAACAGAAACCAAATTTTGAACTGGCTTAACAAAAACAATATCTCCGGACCTTAGCCGTTTATTAAAACTAGATTTTCCAAAAATGAGAGTATCATATAAGTCAATCACCTCAATTACCTTATTGTCTCTAACAAGTTCTATTTCTCTGAAGGAGCCGCCATCTGATGGGCCACCTGAAACGCTTAAAGCATGAAAAACATTTGAATTACCATTAAGCATATAAGGCCCTGGATTAAATACATTTCCAGCAACTATTACTTGAATATCTCGAACATTAACCAAAGTCACAAAAGATTCAACACCAATAAATGTCTCACTAATCTTCTTTTGTATTTTATTTGTTGCATCTTCAAGTTTTAAGCCCCCAATAAAAATCTTCCCGATTTCTGGTATAGAAATTGAGCCATCTCTTTTAACAATTGTTTTGTTAATAGCTCCTCTTTGACCAAGGGTTTGAATTTCAAGAACATCACCAAAATCTAAAACATATGAACTATCAAAATTAGGTTCATTTAGAGGCATTAATGTTGTTTGCATCATGTCAAAGAAATTAACACCAAATCTTGTTGAAATTAAGTTGCCCTGCGAATCAACTGGTTTTTGAATAAAAGTTGATGGTCTTCTATATTGAGTATCCTCAAGATCTTTTTTATCAATAACTTCATCGAGCAGATCCTGCCTAACTGATTCAGGTAAACTCTTAAGGAAAGCTTCATCAAATTCCTGTCCTTCTAAGGTTGGTGATGACGTAAATATTAGAATTGCTAATAATATGATTGTTCTCATTTTTAATCCTCTATTTAGACTGATAGTACAATTATATACAAATATTTTTGATAATTTTTATTTATTCCTAATAACCCGGAACCTCAATATCTCTATCACAAGTTATGGTTTCTATAATCTTTTTTAGGACAACATCGACTTCATTTACCGTGAGTGTTTTTTCTTTCGATTGAAATATAAATCTGTATCCAACTTTAGTAGAATTGCTTTTTTTATCTGAATAAAAATCGAAAATAAATTTCTCCCTTAGCAGTTCATCTTCAAATTTATTAACTAACTCATAGAGCGCAATGATCTTTTCTTTATTTTTAATTAAAAAGGAAATATCTCTATTGATTGAGGGAAACTCTGAAATTTTTTCATATTTTATTTCTTTTTTTATTTGGTTTAATAGCCTCGCATCTTCTTCCTGAGATGTAATAGCTTTAAGATCAATTTCGGTGAAAAGAATAGGTGTTTTTATTTTGGTTTCAAGATTTTCTCTTGAGATATTTTCAATTATTGAGTCTGATACAAGTAAATTTGAGTCAACAATATTCTTAAGATACAAATCATTTATAAATCTAGAAAACTCTTCATAATTATTTCCAATTCTTCCAGATGCAATTATTCCAAGCTTTTTTTGTAGCAATGCCTTTTCATCACCTTTAGTATAAACATCAGAAATCTCAAAAAGTTTGATGCTATCTTTTTGTCTCCTTTCGTTGTAAAGAAGGTTTTTTATCAAAGATCCTTTCAAAGAGTTACGAATTGAGTTTCTGTTGCTATCAAGCGGATTATCTACCTTAAAGCAATTTTCAGAATTAATATCTGTGAATGGGTTATTTATCACCTCACTAAAGCCTTCTGTAGTAAGCTTTTTTCTAATGAAAGTCTCTTTTGACTTGGAAAACTTTACATTTTGGAATTTATATAAATTAATATCTTTAGATGGTAGGTTGTCATAGCCAATTATTCTGGCAACCTCTTCAGCAATGTCATTGAGTGTGGATATATCATTCCGAAATGATGGAATATTAATACTGTTTTCGTTTATTTGAAAACCTAGATTTTCAAGAATCCTATTAAATTCATTTTCTTTGAAAGTGGTACCAAGGATCTTCTCAATCTTATCTTTATCATTTCTAATTTCTTTCTTATTTAAGTCTTTAAAATTATAACTAATAAATTCTAAATCTTTTATTTCTGCATGATCTGAAATTATTTTTATAAACCTTCTAAGAACATATTCTTGAGAGTCGCTATCAGTTCCCCTTTCAAATTTGTGGGCTGCCTCAGAATTTAAATCATACTTAAGTGTCTTACCAATTATTGACTCAGGTTCAAAATAAGCGCATTCAATTAATGCAGTTTTTGTTGAGTTTGAACATGCTGTATCAATACCGCCCATAACTCCAGCAAGGTTTATGACACTTTTATTCATCTTAAAAACGAGATTATTTCCAGAAAGTTCTATCTCTTTTCCTGTTAGGGTTTTGAATCTATTGGTTTCACTTGTGGTCTTTAAAACTATTTCACTATTAATCTTTGAGAAATCATAGCAATGTGTAGGCTGACCTAGCTCATAAGAAAGATAGTTAGATATATCAGTAAATAAATTAATTTTTTTATTGCCTAGCTCAGAAAAAAAATTTTCTAGATATTCTTCATAGTCGGTGCTGACTTGACCTATATCAATCTTTAAGAAAGATATTCTAGGACAGCTATCAATATTCTCATTTGTAAATTTAAGATTAAAAGAACTTAATTCCTCGTCATAAATCTCATATTTTGTATCAATTTCATAGAAGTTTTTTAAATCTCTCAAAATACCCAATATAGAGAGGCAGTCTCCCCTGTTTGGGGTAATATCAATATCGATGATGTTGTTGTAAATATCATTCTCATGCCCAAGCTGGAATAATAATTTAGATAAATCTTCAGTTGAAATAGGATCTTTTATTCTCGCTTTTAAATCACTTACTAGAGCCTTCATTTAAATTGCCTTAAAAAATCTAAATTAGATTTATAAAAATCTCTTATGTCAGGAACTTCATACCTCAGCATAGCCATTCTTTCTACACCAAGACCAAATGCTAGCCCGCTATATTTATTTGAATCAATATCGCAATTTTCCAACACTTTCGGATTAACTATCCCGCATCCTAAAATTTCAAGCCACTTGTCGGCACCCTTGTATAGAATGTCAACTTCTGCAGATGGTTCAGTAAAGGGAAAATAAGATGGACGAAATCTGATTTCCACATCAGAACCAAATAAAGATATAACTATCTTGTATATAAGACTTTTTAAGTGACTGAAGTTTACCTCCTCATCAACATAAATTCCTTCTACTTGATGAAACATTGGCAAATGAGTGGAGTCATCATCTTTTCTATAAACTTTGCCAGCTGAACAGAGAGCAATCGGTGGTTTTTTTTCTAACATCCCTCTTATTTGAACCGGTGAAGTATGAGTTCTTAGAACATAATTCTTATTTTGTAGATAGAAAGTGTCATGCATCTGCCTTGCTGGGTGTGTTTTTTTGATATTTAACATATCAAAGTTATATTCCTCAGTCTCAATTTCTGGGCCATCAATGAAATCGAAGCCTATCTCTTCAAGCAGTGAAAGGATTTCACTTTTAATTTGAGTAATCGGATGTATGGTTCCTAATTCTTTAACTAGTTTAGGGTATAGTTGTTTATTTTGATTCATTAATCAGATTTTACAATCTGAATTACCTGCTCAAAAGCTTTTTTATCAGAAATAGAAATATCAGCGAGAACTTTTCTATTGAGAAGAATATTATTCTTTTTAAGGCCATTTAAAAAAATTGAATAGCTTAAGCCAAAATCCCTTGCAGCTGCATTAATTCTTGAAATCCATAAAGACCTAAAATCTCTTTTTCTATTTTTCCTATCTCTAAAAGCATATTGAAGGGATTTTATATTTGATTGCTTAGCAGTCTTGAAGAGCCTGCTTCTTGCACCATAATGCCCTTTTGTAGCTTTAAGTACTTTTTGGTGTTTCTTTTTTGCTGTAAGCGATTTTGTTACTCTTGGCATGACAATTACCTTAAAAGGCTAGAAGCAACTTTGAGTGTTGTTCCAGATAATTTATTTAGGCCTCTATTGTGTCTTTTCCTTTTGGTGCTTTGCTTTGACAGAATATGATTTCTGTTTGCGCTCCTTGTTTTAAGAGAACTAGAAGTCTTTTTAAAGCGCTTAGAAGCACCGGAATGTTTTTTTAATTTATATCCCATAATAACTATCCTATTTCTTTACAGGAGAAAGAACCATTTGAAGTTGCCTTCCTTCAAGAGAAGGTTCTTGGTCAACTTGTGATATATCAGCCAGCTCATCCCTAACTTTATTGAGGAGTTCTAAGCCTAAATCACTATTAAGTATCTCTCTGCCCCTAAAACGGACGTTAATTTTAGTCTTATTTCCACTCAGAATAAAGCTTTTAATTTTTTTTAATTTAATATTGTAGTCCCCTGTATCAGTTGATGGTCTGAATTTAATCTCTTTCAGGGATGTTTTTCTAACTTTTGATTTTGAGCTTGAAGTATTTTTTTTCTTATCAAAGATATATTTCCCATAATCCAATAGCTTGCATACTACTGGATCAGCATCTTTGGGGGATACTTGGACTAAATCAAGATTATCCTTATTGGCCATTTCAAATGCTTTTTCAATTTGCATAATGCCATGTTTCTTACCTTCAGAATCTATAAGCATGACCTCAGATACCTTAATCTGTTCATTTATTGGAATTGATTGTTTTTTTTGACGAGCTATGAGGTCTTACCTAATTATTAAAATGGATTTAAGTGGCATGGGCTATAAACATAGACTTATGTTTTTGATATTTATTAACTTATGCATGATTTTTGAGATGATTTTAAACTAAATATTTAAATACACAAAGAGTTTTCATAAAATAACTAAGGTTGCAATATAGCACTTTTCCACTTCCCTTCTCTTAATTCGAAGACCTTTCTTTTATTTAATCTAAAATCATTTGCCTCCCAAAATTCAAAATAATTTGGTGTAAAACTAAAACCACCCCAAAAAGAGGGTCTTTTCATTAAATCATGACTATTTAAGGTAGTTTCAAAATTTTCTTTTACCTTAATGTAAGACTCTATCTCCCTTGATTGTCTAGAAGATATAGCTAAAGCATTTTTTTGTTGACTCCTATTGGAAAAATGCTCATCGGAAATACTAGCCTTAGTTTTTCTAATTTTGGCCTTTATTCTTATCTGAGCATTAATCTCATTCCAAAAGAATAAACAAGAGATATTAGAGTTTTCACTAAATTGATATGCCTTAGGGCTCTCATAATTTGAAAAAAATATCCATTCATCATTTATTACATATTTTAAGTTTACAAATCTTGAATCAGGTGAATTCATTTTTTTGTCAAATGAGCTTACTGCAATTGCTTCGATATGATTTTGTTTTTTATCAATTGCTTTTTTATATAAATCTTCAAAAATGCAATATGGCTCAGACTTATTTAAATTTATAAGTTTAATCATTTATCAGTATTAAAAATATCTCGAGTATAGATTTTATTTAAATATTGTTCTGGTATTTCTTCAATCCTATTTGATAAAACTATGTCACAGTGCTGAAAAAAAATATCTTGATCCTCAAAAACTTCATATTTTCCCATATAGTATGAATCATCTACCAGGGGCTCATAAATAATTATTTCCTTATTAAGATGATCAAGGAAATTAATAATATCTATGATTGAAGATTCTCTGAAATTCGAAGAGCCTTTTTTCATTGTTATCCTGTGAATACCAACAGTCTTAGATTCTTTTTTAGATATTTCTGCAGCTATAAATTCCTTCCTTTCCTGATTTGATTTATCAATTGATTCAATTAGCTTACTAGGCGAGTCTCCCAAATCACTAATTAGTTGTTTTGTATCCTTTGGAAGGCAATATCCACCATATCCAAAGGATGGATTATTATAATGACCTCCTATTCTTTGGTCATCTGATAGACCTTCAATTATATTCTTTGAATCTAGCAAGTTTCTAATACAAAAGCTATCAAGCTCATTAAAGAACGCAACCCTCATTGCAAGATAAGTGTTAGAAAATAATTTAACTGCCTCAGCTTCTGAGGAACTCATTATCCTAGTAATGTTATTAAATTCTGATTTTTTAGCTGAAAGCAGGACATCAAATATTTCTTCATACTGATTGAAGCTGCTGTATCCACCTAAAATTATCCTTGAGGGTTCTTTGCAATCAGAAATTGCCGAACCTTCTCTTAAAAATTCTGGTGAAAAAACTATTTGAAGATCTTCAAAGATCTTATTCTGTTTATCAGTGAACCCAATTGGAACAGTTGATTTAATAATCACTAGAGAATTTGTTTTTAAATTTGCTACCTTATCTAATACGCCCTCTATAATTGATGTGTCAAAGCTACCTTTTTTTTGATCAAAGTTCGTTGGGACGCATACAAAAATTAACTGAACATTTCTTAAAGCTTCTTCAATTGAGGTTGTTGCAGTGACTTGGGGATTATTGTCTTTAAATTCTTTCAGAAACTCACTATCATCTAAGGGAGATAATCCTTGGTTAAGCTTATTTACTTTTTCTTCATCAATATCATGAAGACAAATACTATATTTTTTTGATAAGGAGACTGCAAGAGCCAGACCTACATATCCAGCTCCAATAATAGTTATATCCTCTATCTTCATTACTTATTTCTTTAAGTCTAACTTATTAAAAATGAGTAAATTAGTATTTTTTCCAAATTACTCTATTAACATAGTCTGTATAACTATGAATAATTCTACATATCTTTTCAGATACATTTTCTGACTTATAGTCTAAAACTTCAGAAAGATTTCTTTCCGACCCCCTAACTTGGCCATCAAGAATTGAAATTGATTGAAAAATTCTTTCAATATTCATTCCAGTCATAATTACCGAAGCCTCCTCCATTGCTTCTGGTCTTTCATGAGCTTCTCTTATATTTAAAGCAGGAAAATTAAGAATCGATGATTCTTCTGAAATTGTTCCACTATCGGATAATGTTACTTTGGCGTTTAATTGAAGGTTATTGTAGTCACTAAAGCTCATAGGTTTTGAGAAGTTTATTCTTGTATCAAACTTCTTATTTAAAGAATCTATTCTTTTTTTTGTTCTTGGGTGAGTGGATACAACTATAGGGAGTTGAAATCTCTCTATCAATCCATCTAAAACTTCTAAGAAATTAGAAAAGTTCTTCTCACTATCAATATTTTCTTCTCTATGGGCACTTATTAAGAAAAAATTATCTTTCTCAAGCCCATATTTATCTAAAATATCTGAATTTTTTATTTTCTCAGAATTCTTGTTTAATACTTCCTTCATAGGACTGCCAGTTTTAATTATTAAATCTTTTGGAAGTCCCTCGCTAAGAAGGTAATCACGAGCAATTGAGCTATATGGCAAATTTACATCTGCAACATGATCAACGAGTTTTCTATTTATTTCTTCAGGAACCCTCATATCAAAACATCTATTGCCTGCCTCCATATGGAAAGTTGGAATTCTTTTTCTTTTAGCAGCCAAAAGTGAAATACAACTATTTGTATCTCCTAAAACTAAAACTGCATCTTGAGGATTGTCATTAAGTAAATCATCCATTTTGGCTAAAACTAGTCCCATAGTTTTTATGGCACTATCAGCAGCGCATTCTAAAAAGTAGTCTGGTTTCCTAATTTCTAAATCTTCAAAAAATATCTCATTTAATTCGAAGTCATAATTTTGACCTGTATGAACGATTGTATGATCACAAGTTTCGTCTAATCTTTTCATGACTTGTGACAACCTTATTATTTCAGGCCTTGTTCCAACCACCGTCATTACTCTAAGTCTTTTCATCTTCTATACCTCATGTGAGAATGTATCGGGCCTCTCTTCATCAAATATTTCATTAGCCCACAATAATACTATCATCTCACTTTCACCAATATTTGTAATATCATGAGCCCAGCCTGGAATACTTTCAACAACTTGTAATTTTTCTTGGTCTGTAAAAATCTCTAATTTCTCATTATTGTCGAGAGATCTAAATCTAAATCGAGCTTTACCTTTTATAACTAAAAACTTTTCGAGTTTTGTGTTGTGGAAGTGCTCTCCTCTAATGACGCCTGGACTTGATGTAAGAAAAGAAACTTGACCTGATAGTTTTGATTTTAAAAATTCTACAAAAATACCTCTTTCATCCTCATGACTAACCAGATCATAACAAAAATCTTCTTTTGGTAAATAAGTTACGTAGGTTGCATATAAGGCTTTGATAAAAGGATCTTCCATATTAGCCACATATAGCTTGGTTCTTTTTTCTTTAAAGGAAGTAATAATTTGTGAAACTTCGCCAAGAGTTTTTTGATGAACTGACTTCACATCTAAAAAAATTTCATTTTCAGGGAAATTAATCACTTGTATTATTTGATCAACAAGATCATCGATATAGATTAAATTAAGAATAGTAGACTTTTCATTTACTTTTATAGGTATGTTATTTGCAATGTTATTGCAAAAAGTTGCAACAACTGAATTGTAGTTTGGCTTGCACCATTTTCCGAAAACTCCGGGAAATCTAAAAATATTAACTAAATTTTCAGTACTATTATTTAGCTCTGCTAATTCATCCTCACCTGCTAATTTACTTTTACCATATAGATTGTCTTGTGTAGCTTGGGTTGATGATGAAAATATTATGTGAGTTTTGGTATCTTTTTCTCGACAAAAATTACATATTTTTTTTGTAAGTTGATGATTTACTTCTTCAAAAGCATCAATGTTTTCTGGTCTATTTTCTCCAGCTAGATGAATAATGGTTTCAGCTTTTTTGACTGCATTATATAAATCTTTTTCAGAGTGCTCACGATTAAACTCAAGAACAGTGTATTTTTTGATTTTTTCTAAACGTACTTTAAGGTTTTTCCCAATGAAACCATTGCTTCCTGTAATAAGAACATTCATTTATTCTTCAAAGGTTGCATTTTCGTCGCCTCTGCTGATTTGCAAGATAGTATCTAATCTTAAGAGCAACTTCTTCATAGCATCTTTATCAAGTCTTGTTGTATTGTTGGAACTATATTCATCTGCATCCTTAATATTAATATTTCCCTTATCAAGATACTTTTCATAATTTAAATCTCGCAAATCAGGAGGTACACAATAATAATTTCCTAAATCTTTTGCGTTCGCCATCTCTTCTTTGCTCAGCAAAACCTCATATTTCTTTTCTCCATGTCTGATACCTATATTTTTAATTTCATGATTTGGCTTATTCATAAGTTCTTTGAGTGCTTCAACTAATACCTCAATAGTTGCAGCAGGAGATTTTTGAACAAAAATTTCTCCTGGTTTCCCATTACTAAATGCAAATAACACCAAATTAACAGCATCATCTAATGTCATCATAAATCTAGTCATTTTAGGGTCAGTTATAGTAATTGGTTTATCCCTAAGTATTTGATTTGTAAAAAGAGGGATAACTGAACCTCTTGATGCCATTACATTTCCATATCTTGTTCCACATATAACAGTCTTTTCACTATTGCGAGATTTGGCAACTATAACTTTTTCCATTAATGCTTTTGAGATTCCCATTGCATTAATTGGATAAACAGCTTTGTCAGTACTCAGACAAACTACTTTATCTACTCCATTATCAATAGCTGCCTGTAAAACATTTTCAGTACCTAGTATGTTTGTTTTTACGGCTTCAAGTGGATGAAATTCACAACTTGGCACTTGCTTTAGAGCCGCTGAATGAAAAATATAATCTACACCAATTATTGAATTCTGTATCGAAGCAGAGTCTCTAACATCTCCTAAATAGAATTTAAGTTTGTTGTTCTTATATTTCTTTCTCATGTCATCTTGTTTTTTTTCATCGCGACTTAGAATCCTAATTTCTCCTATATCAGTATCAAGAAATCTCTTAGCAACTGCATTACCGAAGGATCCTGTTCCACCAGTAATTAATAAAGTTTTATTTTTGAAAATATCAATATTATTCATAATATTAGTGACCTGCTAGTGAAGAAATATATCACTTTTTCTAAATTATTTCCTCAATAGAGCTTCTCAGATGAGTTAAAGATTTGTGCTCTGAAAAGTTTGAACTTGCAAAACTTATAGCATTCTCAGCAAGCTTTTTTATTAATCCGTCATCGCAAACAAGGGACTGTAAAGCATTATTCAATCCATCCTGATCTTTAGGGTTAACAAGTAAGCAGTTTTCATTGTGATTTAGGATATCGGGGATTACTCCAACTTTAGTAGTAACAATCGCATTACCAGAAGCCATGCCCTCAATTACTGAATTTGGAAATCCTTCTGCCCAAGAGGGCAAAACAAATATATCTGATTTAGATAGTAGATTTTTTATTTCTTCCTGTGTCTTCCAACCAAGAAGAGAGATATATTTTTCTAGTGAATTTCTTTCAATAAAATCTTCCGCCTCTTTGAATGCATTCCCATCTCCGATCATTGAAAGATGAATATTATTATTACGGCTTAAAAATTCTATTGATTCAAGTAACTCAAAGACACCTTTTGATTGCTCAAACCAACCAATAAAAATAATTTCCTTTCTATTAGATTTATGCTTGAAACATCTTCCCTTGCCAACCTCAAGAAGTTCCTTGGTAGCTGTCCAATTCTTTATTATTTTTGTCCTCTCTTTGGGAATGCCCACCTCTTTAATAGCAAATTGTTTCCAAGACTCGCCTTGACATAAAAAAAGATCGGATTTTTTAAAGCCATATCTTACAAAAACTGAAAAAAATGTATTTTTTTGAAATTGTTTTATCAAATTACCTGCTCTTGGAAAGATTAGAGTTTTACATCCAAATATATTACAAAAGACTAACATTAAAGATTTTTCAATAGCGCTTGATCCATCTGAACAAAAAATAAGTGCTGCATTTGGTTTATTCAGAAACAAAATACCAATAAATCTTATAAATCTTTTTATTGCAAATATTAGTCTTATTGGAAAACTTGGAGCTGGATTTGATAATTGAGTTGTATCAAGCTTTATTAGATCCCAGTCTTTAAAAATAGTAGATTTCTCAATTATTTGGCAAGATCTAACTATTCCACCAAAAATCCTTTTATCATGATCAGGAAATCCTCCAACAATTAATAACTTCATACCATTCATGCTTTAATCTTCATAAATCATTTTCGATTAATTTTCTTAAAGTAGTTTCCCAGGGAGTAAATCTAAAATTTCCTAACAAAGTCTTTATCTTACTATTGTCGCCAAAATGGATTGGCGTATCTTTTTTTCTGATGAGCTTTTCATTAATTGTTATTTTTAGGTTTTTTCCTGAGCTTGTTATTAAAAAATCTAAGATTTCTTTTATCTTCTTTGGCTTACCTGAGCAAATATTAACTATCTCGCCATTTGCTTCATTACAATTTATAAGTTTCCAAAAAATAGAACAAACATCATCTACATCAACAAAATCTCTTTGAGAATTTAGATTTCCAGCAAATATTTCACCATTATTTTCTGCTAAATTTATTTGATTAATAAAATTCCCTATTGCAAGAAACTTTGGCATTCCTGGACCAATAATATTAAAAGGTCTTACAAGCACTATGAAATTTTCATCGCTTTTCCAGTCAAGGCCAATCCGAGTTTGTTCGAGTTTTGTATTTCCATATAGATTAAAAGGTTTGGGTTTGAAACTTTCCTTTATTGGCATGTATTTGTAATTAATTTCTCCATACTCTGATGCAGAACCCACCATCAGAACTTTTATCTTTTTTGATAAGTTATATTTATCTATTGCACTCAAAAGTTTTTTTGCAAAATTTATATTAACTTTTCTACTTTCAGCTTCATCATTAGAAACCGTCCCTGCTAGGTGAAAAACGTAATCAGGCTTAATATCAAATAAGCATCTCTCAATTGTTTTTTTATCTTCAGGAGACTCCAAATTAAAGAAATTAGTGTTTTCAGTTTTTACCCTTCCCAGACTATAAACCTCACAACCTTCTGAAATAAGTTTATTTACAAGGTGTTTTCCCAGAAAACCGTTTGCACCTGTTAAAAGCGCTTTCATTTCGTTTTTGGTAAAAACTTTTCTTTATTTTCTTCAAATATCTTTGTTGCGATGCTGTAATCGTCAATCCTTCCTATATCAAGCCACTCACAATCTTCATAATGGCATAATACGTCTTCGCCATTATTTTTTAATCCCATCATTAAATCTGGGATATCTAGAAAGTCATTTTTCTGTAAAAGATTTTTAACTGAATTTTTTTTAAAAACATTGATTCCCATACTTACTTGATAATTCAAAGTAGGTTTTTCTTTGTAATCAATAAGTTTTTTTTCTGAATCTATCTCTAATACACCGAAGTCAATATCAACCATTCTTTTAAAAGTAGCTATAGTAGCTGATACATTTGAGCGAAGATGCGCATTAAATAAATTCTCAAAATTCAAGGTTGTAAGAAGATCGCCATTTAGAACAATAAAGTTTTCTTCTAATTTTTCATAGATAAGGTTTAAAGGGCCTGCTGTTCCGAGAGGCTTATCTTCAAGCGAGTAGCAAATTGGGATGCCAAAATCTGATCCATCACCAAAATGAGCTTCTATCATATGATGCAGGTACCCAACAGCCATTATTATTGATGAAGCTCCAGCATTTTTAAGTTGCATAACAATAATCTCTAAAATTGGCATTTCTCCCATAGGCATAAGAGGTTTTGGTAAATTAGCAGTATGAGGCAGAAGTCTTGTTCCTTTACCTCCAGCTAAAATAATTGCTTGCATCTCAAATTGAATACGAATTTGTTTTAAAAAGATTTATATTTTTTTTAACAAATTCTATTGTTTCAGAAAGGCCATCTTCAA
>CESQ01225299.1_pt1 | contig 17125 bp, 13 predicted proteins | sample 361401 | NCBI WGS metagenome assembly CESQ01 (sample SAMEA2622119, study PRJEB7988) | marine metagenome | isolation source: saline water (ENVO:00002010), including | reverse complement strand
CATGAGCCATCATCCTCATCTGCGTCTTCGTCATAGTTACTTGCGCTTGAATCAGTACAACCTTCCTTGACCGCCTCAATTACTGTGATAGTGGTAGTTGCCAAAAATGAACTCTCAGTCCAAACACCACACACCGACCAGAGAGACAGAGTAGTATTCTCTTGTATGTTGGACAGCTCTAAATCGAAACTACCGTCTTCCCCTATTGGGAGGCCCAAGCCTGACTCAGATGCATCTTCAGTCGACCACCTTAGGGAGCATGTGTCGACAGAGTCATGAAGTATCTGTCCACTTATTGGGGCCGTTCCACCTTTTGTGATAGTAAGATCACTCACTGATAGTGAGATAATAGTCGCACTCTCACTGGGGTGATTAATTGAGAAAACCTTAGTCCATGTAGAATCTTGCCCAAGGCTATCGGTAGCCACCACCTGAAGGGCATGACTCCCAACTCCGAGGGACGAGATATCCAAAGTTGCAACCCCATCAGAGTCAAGAGGTTCCATGACCTGCTCCCCATTCAGGGTAATCAAGACAGACAGGCCTCCCATCTCCTCATCTGAGATTGTTATATTCACAGTTTCAATCTCACCAATCAACATGGTGTCAGGAACATCAGAGTCTATAGTTGGCGAGCCGTTCACTCCCTCATCTTCAATATCGAAGAACAGTAAGCCAGTCATCACGCTAGTAACCATCAGAGCCGAGAGAAATATCGACCTCGCCATCCCATTATCTTCTGCCATGTTTCCTAGTCAATGAAATAGCATATAATTGGAACAGTGTAAAATCATGAAAAAGGTGGCAAAATGTGAGAATTACTCATCAGCGAGAGTAATTACATCTTGCAAGAAATCATCGGCATCCCAAAATATTCCAGAGTAAGCAACTCTCTTCCTCATCTCCTTCCCTACAATGAACGTGGTGGTTGAATGGCCCACCTCATATTCTCCAAGGGATTCATCATGCGGGTCTTGGGAGCCAGTAGAATTATTCTCCATTGATCCTATTATGAAGCACGATAGCCAATCCGAATCTCCTCTCTCATAACCATCATCGCACATGCAGTGGGCATTACTTCCCGACCCCATTATCCATCCATGTCCATTACAGTCCTCGCCAGGAGGGGCCATGCTAGTGTTAGAGTTGCTTGACATCCATGCTAGGTGGGTCTCGCTATCCATGACGATGGATGAGCTTGACACTTGTGACTCTACCCAGATTTCACTCTCTGAGTCCCAGTAGTGAAGAACCCAATCCCAGTCTTCATCAGATGTCCACTCACCAATCGTTCCGGAACTATTTGGCCCGTCTCCTAAATCGCTAGTGATGTTAGATTCCAGTATTGTTTCTGAGATGAAATGAGAACCGTTCTCCCCGAATCCTTTCTGTTCGAGAATTGTACTGGAGTTATCGGGATACATCAGCACTAACCTGTTGAGGCCACTTTCTGGAGGTTCACTTGCTGATATATGCTCATTATCGATTATGACATTCCATGATCGATATGTTTGTTGAAGCGTGGATACTGGGCCTGTAAGGTGATACCATTCGTATCCCCTGTTCTCAGTCCACTCAGAAAGATGTGAAATCGTATCTCTAGCTGGGTCAATCGTTACGGAGATTATCACCACATCATCTGATTTCTCTCCAAGATTCTTATCTACGTAATCTAAGTTGGAAGAAATTATGAGGCAGATATCCGGACACGCAGTGTAGACGAAAGCAACAACAATCACTTTCCCTTCATGATCACTTAGTTCAAAGACTTCCCCGTTTTGGTCGAATAGAACAAAATTTGGAGCCTCTGGGGGGTCCCTATATTCTATTCCAAGAAACTCCAGATCTCCTTCTCCCTGCCCTAGACAACCCGATGAGAGCAATATGACTGATACTACTGCCACTCTCAAGAAGTTCATCTCAAGTCTCCTCTTCCATTAGAATCTTGATGTCCTCTATTGCAAGCTCGACATTCCAATCAGTATCGCCCCACCAAACTCTCTGCCTAAGCTCTTTGTCCAGTATTATGGTACCAGTGGTGTGATCGACCCAGTAATCCAGAGGATGATGTTTGACCGTGACATCATCATCTTCTTGTTGTTGAGTTTCCAACCCACATCCGTTATTGTCCACTTCCTCTCCTTCTGGGGTCTCTAAGCAGGTATCGAAGCCGTCCGATACCCCGTCCCCATCAGTATCGGTGTCATATGTCTGTAGCCCGACATCAAATTCCAGCCATATGTCCTCAAGATCCTCCACTGATCCAGTTAGATGGGGCCAATGTAGTCCTCGTTGTTCTCTATACTGATGTAAAACGGAGCTGTTGTCCGTCCATGGGTCTACTGTTATCGTTAGAATCTCCACCTCAGTCCCATAGTCATCTCCGAGCATATCAGATAGATAATCTAGATTTGCGCTCACAATAGGGCAGATGTCAGGACATCTAGTGAATAGGAAGGTTACTACGACTACCTTTCCTTCATACTCAGATAGAGAGAAGTAATCCCCATTTTCATCTGTTAGAATAAAATCAGTTACTGGAACTGGTGGATTGATATCTTCGCCATAGAAGACATCTTCTTCGACGCCACCCATGCACCCTGAAAACATGATAGATATGGCCAAGATCAATCCTAATGGTCTATTCATCTACTTCCCCCTTCTCGCAATAATCCCAACTCCAAGAATTGCTAAGGCCCCGAGAAGTAAAAACACATTCGATGAGAAACCTCCTTCCTCGTCCTGATTTTGGGTGCCATCAACTTCTCCAAAAGAGTAACCGGAAGGGGGTCCAGATTCATTGTGAACGTCCTCAATCAATGTGAAACTAAGGGTCTTCCAAAGACTTCCGTTGGAGATTATATCTAGCTCATATTCTCCGGCAGTCCAATTATTCGGATCGAGCCAGAGTCTGCATTCATCATCCGTCGTAGTCGAGTTGAAGCCGGATGCAGTACACTGATAGTCCATTACTCCATCTTCGTCCTTGTCTAATTCCAGACTTCTCTCATAATCGACCACATTGTAAAAGATAAGCGTATCATTCTGTACGACCTCAGCCGACTCTGGTTGCAGAGAGCCATTCCTCATTATGAAGGAGAATGAGTTTGCTCCATGGGCCGAAGCAACGGGGATTAGTAGGAGAAAAACCACCGCTATTGATAATTGACTCCTTAGAGTTAATCTCATTCGTCACTAGCCTCCGCCTTCCATAGAGGGGGATAATCAAATCTTGAATCATAATCCTCGTCGAACTGCACCACATATACTCCAGAGACCATCTCGGAGATGAATACGAAACCACGTGGGTCATACTGTAGGCCCCAATCAAAAGGGATCATGCAAGATGCCCAGCAGTCAGCCATATCATAGCCCAATGTATTAGTTGGGTCATCAATCCAATCCGGGCCTGCAGGAAGGTAGTATCCAAGGGTGTGCGAAGGAGCTAACTCTGAGATGGCCTGAAAACCTCTCTCTGGCTCTGGATATCCATTTTCCCAGACTATTTCGTCCCAAATATGGCCGTGGTCAGTTATCCAAACTCCAGCATGGTAGTGAGTCCAGTAAACATGCCCGTTCAATCCAGTATCTCCGTTGTGAGGGCTGAAAATATACCCTCCAGGGATGTAATGATGTGGATGAGGGGTGCCGTCGGCTAGGATGCTTTCACCAGGGAGCTTCCACTTGGAAACTAGGAAGGGCTGAGCGGGATCCGTAGTATCGATAGTCCAGATATATCCGGTATGATTGGCATTGGAGCCGTATTCTGGGGCTATGTAGGTGTAATGCCTCCAATTCACACCGTAGGTTGCATCAGAAGGTCCTATTCCGCATTGCTCAGGCCAAGTTTCTACAGGGTCATACTCACTAATTCCCGAGCAAATCAAATTATCCTGAGGTACGGCATAGTGTATGTTGTCGTTCCCATCATTTGCGTCAAGCCATACTTCAGGGGACATATTGGCATGTCCTCCTCCCTCTGGGCCATACCATCCAGAGTCATCAGTAGCACAACCCAACCATCGCCCGGTCTCGGGTGGCCACGAGATTCCCAGTGGATCAGCAATTTGGGGCGGTTCGGAAACGTCTACGAACCTTAGTCCAGCGCCCCAATATGATACTGCCAACATCTTCTGCTTGGTTATCGGATGGATGAAGAATACGTTATCGTGATTGAAGATAGAGCCCCCACAGGTCGTCTGCGGTTCAGGGGTGTAACCTCCCCATCGTAGTATCTCCCTACTGGCATTTTGTTGCTCCTCGTTATTCGTAGGGTTCAAGCCCTGGAAGTCAATTAGGGCATAGAATACCTGAGTGCCCTTGTAGAAGGTTCCACTTGATCCTTCTACCATTTCAGGATAGGGGTCGGCCCCGAATAGGAATAGGTGGCAGTCATCCTGCCACAGAGCGGTAGGATTCGCTGGTGTCCAATCACAGTATACGTGGAGGTCTTGGTTGTGGAATCCTGCAGGGGGGTTATCCCACTCTGCGACCTTGATGGGGCTAGTCTTGTCGCCTACGTAAATCAAGTCCAGACGGTTCGCACCGCTGTTCGCGTCATCGTCATTGGGAATTGGGTCCAACTCAGAATTAGTCAACTCATGATTCACTAGTACCCAGTTGTTATCAGATGTTACTTTGATATCAATCATCCTGGCAATTTCTGCGTAATAAGTCGATAGTAGTCTAATTTCGTTTGGCTTGCTGATGTCCAGAATTTCAAATTGATTGTATGAAGAGACGTAAGCATAACATCCACCTGTCCCATCTCCATAAATTTCACAGTCATCGAGGAAATTACCTTCTATGGCTATTTCAGAGCTGTCTCCTGGAGTCGGACCTACATTCTTGAACTCATCAAAACAAGGCCTACCTGCAACATTGTCCAAGTCCGCTGGAGGCTTTACGTTACCATCACAATTTAGGTTGTGATAGTCAATTAATTTTGCATTAGGAGTGGCTAGTCTGTGAGCAAGCAAATCATTGTGTGAATGATTCTCGTCCTCTATTTCTGTCACTGGATCTATCCAGTTCATGCTATCATCCCCCGAGCCTCCGGAATCATCAGAAAACGATAGGCATCCGGAAAGAGGCGCGAGCACCATTAGTGCGGTTAGTATCCATACCGGACGCAAGCTCATGCCCTGCCGGGGAAAACCTACCCTATCAAATTCCCCCCTTTACGCCCGGCCCCTTGGGGCCGAGGTTCAGGTTCCATAGGGTGCATCGATATCTAATTGGACAATATACAGGCCACTTGTGATACATGAGAGATACGTGTAGCCATCATGATACTCAGCAGCCCATAGGAAAGGAGTCCAACCGAAGTCGTAGAATGAGCTATCCAAGGGGGTACCATCCGCTCCATGAGGAAGATGGTAGCCAATGGTCGAGGAAGCATGTGCATCTGTCTTGTTGATATTCTGCAAACCTTCGAACATCAGAGTCTCGATGTCTATTACCCATAGTCCAGCGTGATAGCTACTGAGGTAAATTCTGCCATCCCATGCACCGCCGAAACTATTGTCAGGAAGTCCTGGAAGCCCGGTTTGGAAAATCTGTGTGTCTGCGTTATGAGGGCTGAAGAGGAGCCATTCCTCTCCTTCGGGAATGTGGTGATCCATCGCGAATGGTATCTCCCATCCATGGATCAGCTCGGGAAGGAATCTAAAATTCCCATTATTGATTTCGTAAGCAGTAGTATCCAGAAGGTAGCTCATCCCTGTACCCACAGTAGTACTGAGCACCTCGGTTGCTACAATTGTAAGGTGACGCTTACCAATTGGGTATCCTAGATGACTAGCATCCACCATATCGTCTATTGGCTCAGCATAGTGGATGTACGATGCTCTGCCTCCATTTTCATTACTTGTGCAACCGCAGTCAATTTCCCCGTCACCGTCAAAATCCTCGAATTCCATCCACTGGCCAACCTCTGGTGCTCTCCAATTACAGCCAAGTTGAGTTCCGAACGACCCCCTGCACGCCGCCGCTATTGCTAGATACTCGGCAAGATCGTTTCCAGGATGAGGGACGTCAGAAACATCGAAAATTCTCAATCCAGCTTCCCAGTATGCCCCGTAAACGAAAGTCCTATCGAAACGAGGGTCATTCGAGTCCTCTCCCGGCCAAGTCTGGACGGTCATATCGTGAATGTATATCCAACCTCCTAGGGTGGACTCCCAGCTCACTTCGGCCTCTCCTACCTTCACTATTCGTGGCAGATCGCCATAACCTGCGAAATTTAGATGGGCTATTGTTATGCCGCCGCATGCATCCCCCTGGCCGACATCACACTGCTCGTAATCAGGATTGGCTACGAAGATGTACCACTCGTTATCGATCATATGTGTGTACAGGTTGTGAGGACCGCTGGGATGATCGGCGTCATACCATGAATCGACCCAACTCGGATTACTTTTGTCCGTTACATCAACTAACGTGACAGTGACTTGTGCGGGGTCCTCCCACGATCCGACATTCGGGTCAGCAGCCCCTGGATCAACCAACTGATTCTGTACTATCACATACTCCCTAGCATTGTACTCCAGGTACTTTACATCCAAGACCTGCGTATTGGGATCGTAGTACACCCCTGTTACTGTGGTATTCTCCGGGTTGGTGACATCTACGATATGCATCTCTGACCATCCTGCGATGTATGCGTACCTCTTGCCATCCGGAGAATCAGCAACTTGAATCTCCGCATTACCTGGCGCAGTTAGGGGATTGTAGCTAACTGGCCTTATGTTTTCTGTGAACATCATATGCTGGCTGGCATTTCTGTGATCGTGATCCTCAGTTTGGATCAAGGGGTCGACCAACTCTCCGATCGAAGAATTATTTGTCGTTTCACTATCTGAGAGTGTTACAGTAGCGAAAATTGCAACTATCAGACAAACCACCAGACCAATCGCGGCCACTACCCTTTCTGAACTCACATTGACCGGAGAGCATAGGTCATGTTGAAGCCATCGCCCCCTTACGCAGGGTCATGAACACAAACGCGGGGTTAGCCATGGTACTGGTTTCTCTATTGTTGGTGTCTCCAGTATCGGCTCACGAGCCCAAGGAATACACAATCTTGCTGAAGGAGGACGGCGTTACTCCAGATGGCATCTCTCCAGGAATTCTCGTTTCATCCGACTCGTTGTTCTTCTACAATGTAGACGGAAGGGAAAATGTCACTCACAGGATTCTCGTAGATGTGGAGGGAGACGACCTATTCGACGGGGTTGATGATATCGCCACTCCCTGGCTAAGTAGTACTTGTGAGCTCAATGAAACCAGCCAAAAGGTAGACCCTTCGTGTGAGGTTACATACTTGCTCTTATTGGATCCTTCAAATGGACTATTGCCCTCTAATATTTCGATGATGCATCAGATTGATTTGAATGGGACAACGGAGGAGCGTAGTTTTGTTGTTTCTTTCTCGGAAGACAGTCATTCCTCAGGACAAGTGCTACCGATCGGAGGAGTCGAAGAAGTACAGAAACCAAGCGATCAAACGCCCCTGAGGTTCGCTCTAGTGGCGTCTATTGCAGGTATTTTTGTTCTACTTCCAATTCTTCTCTCCAGTAAGCCATAAATCTGTATTTCAACGGTTGCCCTCAATAACCCCTAGCCCTCCCGCGGGCTTAGGGGCGCTTAGCTCAGCTTGGAAGAGCGCCTGGTTTGCAACCAGGCGGCCGGGGGTTCAAATCCCCCAGCGTCCACCATAAAAATTCGAAGAATGATTATTCCTCGTTAGAATTAGCCATTTTTCTGGCAATATTTACCAGCTTAACAATTTCCTTTCTTGCTCCCTCGCTATCTGATACTTCAGCATTGAAAGCGATTCTAATGGGCCGAGGACCATCATTGGTCATCGCGGACATTTCCATTCCATATCTGTCAATCCCAGTCATCGTTGCTTCTGAGGTATCCTTGGCCTTACTCATTTCTTTGCAAATGATGACCATTGCATCCTCATGATCTTCATTCATGTGTTGGATAATCCCGTCTGAGAATGATATCAATGGATCGGGCTCAGATGATTTCCAATCATCTCCCCCTATCCAAGACATTCTTCCAAATCCGCCAATATACCTTACAGATTTTACAGCTAGTCTGAAAAAATGGAAATCTCCAAAATCAGCATAAAATTTCGCACTTTCGTGCTTTCCAATGAATATATCTCTCACCCTCTCTTTCTCCCCCTCGGGAACAATCTCACAGTCTCCAATTAATGTCGCCCTTCCAAGTGCCAATGGGTTTTCGTCACCGCCTTCTGCAATCAGAAGAGATGCCTTGGATTCCTTCGTTAGATTTTTTGTGTGTTCAGCTAATCCGCTAATTAAGAATATTGGATCACCAGAATCCAGTGCATAAGTCACGAATGAGCCATATGGGTATCCTTCGCCATCGGAGGAAATAGTGCACAATGTTGCCGTCCCTATTCTTTCAGCTAATGTCCTCGCCTGCTCAGCATGTGAAGAGGTTGGTACGTTCGGATCATACAATAATTCCTGTCTTTGCGAAGGGGCCCCCTTAGGAAGCTGATGCTTGGGAGGTGGCTTTTCTTCCATTGGCATCTATATCGCCCTCTCCATGTTATTCTCAATATTTTCAATTTTCTTTCTCTCGCATACAAACATTTTCTCACTATTCCCTTTAAATTTCATCATTAATGACTATCCTAAGTATCCCATCTTCGCCCATTACTTGTCTACTAGTTACCTCAAATACCAACTCAATATTTTCTGGAGTCAGCACGTCTGATGGTTTACCATTAGATATTATCTTCCCTTCATGTAAAAGCATTATCCTATCCGAAAACCTCGACGCTATATTGATGTCATGAATGGCTATTACCGCGGCCTTTCCATTATCTTCTGAAACTATTTTCCTCAGTTCCTTCATCACCTCTATCTGATTTTTTAGATCGAGATCGCTTGTCGGTTCGTCGAATAAGAATAAATTAGGATCCTGGGCTACGGCCTTTGCGATTATCACTCTCTGCTTTTCGCCTCCTGAAAGTCTGTCAAATCTCCTGAAAGCGAAATCAGTTAATCCCATTTTATCAATGGTTTTACTGACTAAATCCCGGTCTTTTTCTCCCACGGACCAATTTATGTATGGCCTCCTGCCAAGTAATATTACGTCAAATACGTCCATTGAGAAATTACTGGTAATCGATTGCGGAACGTATGACATTTTCTTAGAAGTGGTAAGGATGCCTAATTCTGATATATCTTCTCCGTGAATCGTAATTTTACCCCGATTAGGCCTTAGAATCTTGTTCAGACATTTCAACAAGGTGGATTTTCCAGCCCCATTCTTTCCTAGGACTGAGACCAATTCATTCTCCTTCACGATAAAATCTACCGAATCGATAACTAAGTTATCGCCCCAACTAAATCCCAAACCCTCTACTTTCATTATTTCACTCATCAGTGATGCCCCCTATTCGTTAACAGTAAATAGATGAAAAGTGGGCCACCTACTACTGAAAGCATCAATCCGACTGGAAGGACGACAGGTGCTATGACGGTTCTACCAATGGTATCAGCTATCAACATCAACAAGGCCCCAAAAATAGCCGAGCAAGGAATTAATTTTCTGTAGTCATTTCCTATGATTAGCCTACTCATGTGAGGCGCGGCAAGGCCAACGAAACCAATCATTCCAGTGAAAGCGATTATCAAAGCGGTCAACAACGACGAAAGTATGAGTATTTTTTTCCTCGTAGCAACGGGGTCCACTCCCGTAGAAATTGCAAACTCATCGCCACCTATTGATAGAGAATTAAGATCCCAAGACCATTCTAGTGATTTAGGCACTAGGAATATAACGGCGCCTCCGATTATCCAAACTTCACGTGAGTCTACTCTGGCCAAGCTACCAAATGACCAATGAGTTAACTGGGAGAGCTCTTCCGCAGTAGCGAAATAAACCATAGTCTGAACAATTGCCCCGGCAATGAATGTTATGGCTATCCCAACAAGAATATACGACTCTGCGGTGACTCCTCTTACGCTACCAAGTTTGATTATAATATAAACAACAAGAAGAGCAAAAAAGAACGCATTCAGCACTAGGTCGGAGCCGACGAATGTGATTACAGGCATAATTGGAATTATGGTCGTAAGACCAGTCCAGAGAAGTGATAATAATTCACTAACAAATGTCAAATCAAGGAAGATTGCTAAAGCCGCACCTAATGCAGCACCCGAGGCAACCCCGAGTGTCAGTGGAGACACTAGTGGGTTACCCAAGGCCCCCTGCATTAGGGCCCCAGCTATGGCTAATCCAGTACCAGCTATAATGGCAAAAACCACTCTGGGAACTCTGTATTCCCATAGGATCAGTCTCTGGATTTCACTGCCCTCTTCTATTTGAAGTAGAATCTTAGCAGTAGTGAGCATGTCAAGATTGACAGAAGACCCCTGGCCCAATGCAAAAATAGCAATTACAATGGTGCACAGTCCAAGGAGGAGTATTTTGATGACGTGGTCGCGGTTCTTATCCTCGTATTTCCTAGAGAGGTGATCCATAGTTTCACCCGGATATATCGTATTCACAAACAAATTTGCCAACTCGGTCTATTCCGTGGTAATCAGTGAAGTACGAATCTAGGTAGCTACTGGGTTCGATGTCTAGAAACAAATCTGGATGTAGCATCTTAGCCAAGGTAGGGAGTCCATGAATCATCATAGGGCCGGCAAATTCCCCTGACATAATGACCATATTATTGTTCATCACAGCTGAGATTCCATCGAATCCAGGCCTGTCAGCGATGAAACCCATGTGAGACTGACATCTGTTCTCTTCATCGAAAGAATTGAAACCTATATCAAAGGTAATCCCGTCAAACATCAAAATGTCTGGGTTGGAGTCTAAGATAGCTTCCATGTCCACATGTGTTGTATGTCCCGGTAAATCGGAGAAAACATTCACTCCTCCTGCCATGTGGATAATATCGTTCCATTGAGAAGTTCCAGTCAGTACAACCGGGTCCCTGGTAAGAGAAGCGTGATGTTCCATTACTATTCTCGGCCTAATGGAATCATCAATACTGCCAATCCTCGAACTTACCATCTCCTCAATTTCATCGAAGTTTTCGAACAATAGTTCCGCTTCATTCTGTTTTCCAAATAATTCGGCAATCACACCGATCTCGTACCTTAGATTATCATATTTGTAGAAATCTAAGCCCATCACCTTTATTCCCGCTGGCTCGAGTTTATCCCGGATTGCATCTGTGTCGACCATACCGTTAGTGGCGAATACAATATACAGTTCAGGTCTCGAATCTAATAGCGCTTCAAAGTCAATTTCCGAGTGTGCACTTTTCTGGACCATCGCTGTATCTGCATACTCGGGCCACAGAGTTGATCCATGAAAATCACCCGAAACGCCAACAATAATTTCCGGATCAACATTCAGCATTCTCATTACCGTTGCAGCATATGTATTGGTTATCGCTACGCGCTCTGGATGACTTGAAAATTTATGATCAACTCCATTTGAATCAGTAACTTCAATGTCGTACTCTGCAGATTCCATCGCTCCATCTTCCGTAAATTGATAAGCACCAACAGAAAAAATTACTATTATTGCTATCTGTATTAACGCTATACTGTTTTTCTGCATCCAATCATCCACCTTTCTTTTCTCAGAAGTCTCCCTTTCTTCTGAGAAATGCTCCTGCCAACAATGCCAGAAACACAGATACTCCGAATAATGTAATGAAACCAAAGGCTTGATTTTCAGATTCATCGACAGTTACAAACACGGAGTCAGAGTATTCCGAAATCTTTCCAAATACCATCGTATTTACCCTGATACGATTTAGCCCAACCTCTGAGATCTCAATTGTTACGCTATTATCTGTGCCATTGTAAGCTTCGATTGTCTCGCCATTCTCAGACTGAACGATAACTGAATACCAGTCCGAATCTTCAACTATGTTCCAACTGAGAGTTACCGAGTCGCCCTCGGTAATTTTCTCGATAGGATCATTTACCTCTGGTTTTGGGGGAACAAAGTCAATGGTTATCGATAGACTGTCTCCCTCGATACTGTAACCGTCCATCAATGCTGAGATGACGTATGTGTATTCTCCGTCCAATGCGCCTGACAAATCTATCGAAGTATCTGTGCCCTGGTAGATGACCATTCCATTCTCCCGCAACTGATAGCCCATTGAATCCGGGTACTCGCCCCATTCGATTGAATAGTCCATAGTGCCCAAATCAGAATCCTGGGTGATGAATTGAGGCGTCGTTGGAACGTTGTAAGTCAGGAGCTCGTATTCGACCTTCTCTGAATGAGACCCAGAGAGCCTGTCTACAATCCTCACCCAATTTTTAACCGTGCTATTATACCAGAGCTCCCATGAAACAATTCCGTCTTCATCATCTATGATTCTGTAATATGTAGTTTCGAAGTCCCCTGCTGGCGTGGTAACCAAAACACCTTCTTCTCTGGTGATGGTGTTGAATGTATCGTCATACCCATCAGGGTGACCGGGGACTCCGATCACATTGGTTCTGTTAAAGTGAACAAAGACTCCGTCCGATGAGCCCAACAATCCTGTGGGAGCTCCGCTTGAGTCGGTGAAATTCCATCCGAGTGTACCCTCCGTGTAGTACGAAGAAGACTCTGGATCATCGACCCAATATGTATGGATGTTAAGAAGAGTTTCAGAATCAACCCACCTGTAAGATCTCTCTTCTGGCATTTGATAATCGCCCGTAAGCCTCATCAGAAATGCCTGTCTGTTTTTCCCAAAAGAATCTCGAATCGTCTCTGTGCCGACCATGGTCATATCGATTTCTCTGATGGTGCCGCTCGGAGTGTAACCGACCTGATACTCCCAGCTCATCCCAACTCTCCAGATGTCTTCGCCTACCTGCGAGGGGAGGAATATTATCCTCAATGATTTAGGATTTACAGTAGACCCGTTCGAGTTATTAGCTACGATATTGAATTCTACCATCCCTGGTCCATCGGGAGTATGTTCAAATGTTGTCGAATAACCTCTGTAGATCAGATTATTTTCATCAACTTCGCCGTCATAAACAGAGTAGTAATCAGTGAAATCCCCTCCCTGCCAAGACAGTATTACAGGCGATACGGGAACTGTTTGTACTGGCGTTATGAAGGTAGCATTGCCAGGTAGTTTTAGCTCGAGCTCGATCGTGTGATTTAGCCAGCCTTCTCCCTCCTCGACCAAAACTTGGATTGGCGGAGAGACTTCGTTGCCAGATTGATGGAAAGACAAAATGGAGGTATCTCCAACGTCCATATTCTGAATCAGGTAAAAACCATCAGAATTTGTTATTGAACTAGTCTTGCCATCACTTACCTCGATTCCCGTCATCGCTACTCCCGCAGAGTTTGTCACGAACCCATACCTGCTATTTTTGTCTTCATGGAATTCGAAATTATTTACATGGGGGTAACTGGTACTGTCCCTTGACCCCCTCTCCATCTTGAAATGGATGTAGCTGGTCGACTCTTCGTTTGAGTCATGTTGGGCAATTAGCGTGTAGTATGAATTAACAGTATACGGTCCAAATTCAGATAATCCGTTCTCAGGATTTTTCGTCTCAGAATGTTGGACTAAATTAACATGGGCATTATCCGGTTGAATGACCTGATTCCCCTCATCATCAAACATCTTGAAAGTAATCCAATTTTTATCCTCATGCCAATCAAGTTCCAAGTCGGAATCGAGGTTAACTAGACGATAAACTACGGTATGGCCATCGTTCATGAAATAGGCTCTAGCGACATGCTCCCCCTCTTCCAGCCCAGAACATGTGTACTCTCCGTTAACCGACCAAACAGAGTCCATCGAATTTACCTTAATTGAGGTACTTCCTGCAATCTCCCCACTAGATGTGAGAACGGAACCATAAATCTGTAGTGTTTGTTGACCTTGCTCTTCATCATTAGTCTGTCCAGTGGCATCCAATGGAATTATCATTGTGAGAAGTACGAAAATGACAAAGATTGTTTTACCTCTCGTTAAGAAGTCATTTTTACCGATCATCAAACGGTCTGATTTCATATCGTAAATCATCTAAAAACCATCACATTGACGCCTGAAATTTTTGTAGAGTCTCTTCGAACCAGTCTTCAGCGAAGTCATCATAATCCGTATCGCAATCTATTCGATCATTAACCCTAATTCCGCCCTTGTTCTCCAGTACTGCATCCCATTCCTTCCCAGACTCGCAGAACAAATCAAATGCTGTGTCTCCTAATGCCAGTACGGCGAACTTTAGATTCTCTAATGATCCATCCTCCATCTCCATAGTGGAATCATACAGATCTTGGGCATTTACGGGTTGCTCCCCGTCACCCCAAGTGCTACAGACAACTACTAGTCTCTTACATTCTTGTAACATTTCAACCGTTACATCTTCCATGTCGAAAAGCTTCCCATTCAAACCATGACCCGAAGCCATCTCCACTGCCGTCTCTGCTAACTCTTCCGCATTACCAGTTTCAGTACCAAACATAACCATTATTTCATTGTCCATAGATATCCCTCAATGAACTCCGTAGGAGTCTTACGGCCCTTCGAATAAAGTTTATCATATCAAATTTAGGTTTCCCTAAACTCCATAAATAATCGCGCGGGCACCCTAACATGGGCTACATATCTGAGCATAGTCTATCCATTGTTGGGGTGTTATCAACCCTAGTTCTACTCTCTAGCTTCACATATGGCTTTCTTCTTGAGGAGGATAGTATCTCTTTCGCCGTCGATGAAGAGTCAATTGTTGGTGACGTTGAACAAATAACTTCTTTCGGTCCCAGAGTCACAGGTTCTGGCGAGGAACTAATTGTCGCTCAGTACATCAGCGACCGGTTCTCGGAAATTGGCTTAGTAAATATTGAGATTCAAGAATACCAAATCACAGGCTCTTGGTTCGTCGACGCAGAACCCGAAGATCATCAGATTCTTATGCATGCACAACTCGAGCAGGGTACTCAGAATGTCCCGGGGATTCCGGACGGATCTGCTGGAACGGCGAGAATCGAGATAGATTCATCAGGCGATCTCCTCCATGGCGATAAATTTACTTTCCTAGGATACTCTGGCTCAACTCACAAGCATGACAATATCTTGACAGATTTGGGCAGAGGAACTGTGAGTGATTTCTCCGCTGCAGGGGATTTGACCGATCTCGCAATTATCATTAATTATGACAATCAGAGAAGTTTGGCTGAGATTTACAAGAACTCAATAGACCAGAATGCGGCAGTGGTAATGATCTACAGCGACGGCGTAGAAAATCCTCCATTCATGACAGTAACGGTCAATGAGAGCGGAAGAAATGTGCCATTTCCAGATGCATATGACGGCCAATATGCTGATATTCTTATTCCATTCATATACATATCAGAATCCACGGCCTTTCTTTTCCAAGATTTCATAGATAGGGCGTCTGATGATTCGACGATATACCCCGTGCTAGACGGTTTCTGGGAAGGGAGTAATGTAGGGATTAGAACTGCGAGGATTGTCTCTGGAGAGATTCCCGGCTCCGGAGAGGGGGAGATCATAATCGGTGCTCATCACGATTCTTCCTACATTAGTCCGGGCGCGGTTAACAACGCAGTAGGTATTGCACAGTTAATCGAAATAGCAACAAGGCTTAGCGAGATAAATATGGATTCTACTGTTAAATTTATGACATGGGGAGGGGGAGAGCTCGGGTCCTTAGGAAGTCAGAAATTCCTCGAAGAGAATCCCGATGTGTCTGGAGATGTAGATCTGTATATCAATCTGGATTCAACTAATCTAAATCCAACATTGGGACTTGGCGAACTTAGTGTTGATTCGTCAGATGACGATATAGGTAAGGCAGTAAAAAATGCTAGAAACAGAGTCATCTCAAACGGCTGGGAAGGCTATTCTGTGACTGTAAAAGATAGTCGTGAAATAGGTCAAGGAGATTATCAATCTTTCAATTCATTTGGCATAAAATCCGCTGGTTTCTATGGGGCCGAGACTCCTCAGAATAATAGGCAAATGGACACATTAGAAATCGTCAACTATGAAGGATTGGTTCTACCGACTGAAATCATTTTACAACTGGTTTCCAAGGAGGGGGGTTACATCCACGATTCTCCGATTATCAAGGTAGAGGCTCTAGAGGGCCAGTCACAGACATGGGTTTTCCCCTTTACTATCGCGTTGATGGCTGGCCTATCGACCGGAATCGGAGGACTCATAGTTATGGCTCTGAGGGAGATCTCAAGAGAAGTTATGGCATTCACACTAGGTATGGCCGCCGGCGTCATGTTGCTGATATCAATTTTCGACTTATGGTTGGAAAGGGCATTTGAATTTGGCTTCCTGTGGATTTCTTTCTCTTTCATTCTAGGGGCCGTTATGATTGTAACTTTGAATAGAATACTAGGGAAAAATGAAGATGAGATAAATACCGAACAACAACGACTTTATCAATCTGGAATTTTTACCGCTATTGCATTGGGGATTCATAACTTCCCTGAAGGCCTAGCAATTGGCGTCGCAGTTCTAGAATCTGCACAATATGGCTTGGTGTTGATGGTAGCGATCGCATTGCACAATATCCCTGAAGGCATTGCAGTGGCAGCCCCTATACAAGCAGGCGGAGGTGGTAGGCTGAAGGCGATGCTTATTGCCTTGGCAACCGGATTAACAGAACCGCTTGGTGCTCTATTTGCCCTATTGGTTCTGGGGTCCTTCCTAACTCCTCTCATGGTAGGCCTGTCGCTCGCATTTGTTGGCGGAATAATGGCAGTTGTAAGCTTCACAGAGTTAATCCCACAAGCAATAGCCCAAAATCGGAATAGGCATATGGTTGTTGGCATGGTATTTGGGGCCTCGCTAATGCAGCTTAGCCTACTGCTTCTTGGTTGAAATGAAGGTGAATCCAATGGAAGAAAATTTCAATTCCAAATTCCTAATCAGCATATCCATCCTGCTAATGATACTAATTTGGAGTGTTTCCCCTTTGAAGGCTACACAGAATGAATCCATTCACTTCGATGAGGAATTTAATTTCTGGTCTGTTGAAAAAGACGACGACGACGATGACGACGACGATGACGAAGATGATCAGGACGATGACGACGA
>CESQ01020439.1_pt1 | contig 17168 bp, 15 predicted proteins | sample 361401 | NCBI WGS metagenome assembly CESQ01 (sample SAMEA2622119, study PRJEB7988) | marine metagenome | isolation source: saline water (ENVO:00002010), including | reverse complement strand
GAGACATTTAATATTAACCAAAATGGCGATATGCTAAAATCCAAAATTCCATTATTGTTTAATGATGATATAATAATTAGCATTTCTACTATAAGTGAAAATATGAATTATTTTTATCGCAATGGTCACTTTGATGAAATGCTTTATATTCAATATGGAGCAGGCATAATTATGTCAAGTTTTGGAGATTTGGAATATAAAGAAGGTGATTATATTGTTATTCCAAAGGGAGTTGTGTGGAAAGCTAAATTAGTTAAAAAAACAAAATTACTTATAGTTGAATCTAAATCAGCAATAGAAACACCAAAAAAATATAGAAATAGATTTGGTCAATTGTTAGAATCATCACCTTATTGTGAACGAGATATTAAAGTGCCTGTTTTGAATAATCCAATTAATAAAAAAACTGATTGTTTGGTTAAGGTAAGATTAATCAATGGAATTCAGGAATATGTATATGATCATCATCCATTTGATGTAGTAGGTTGGGATGGATATTATTATCCATGGATATTTAATATAAATGATTTTGAACCAATTGTAGGGAGTATACATCAACCACCATCAGTACATCAAACTTTTCAAGGAAAAAATTTTGTTATATGTTCCTTTGTATCACGATTATTTGATTTTCATAAGGATGCAATTCCTTCTCCATACCCACATTCAAATGTAGATTCAGATGAATTTATTTTTTATAGTCAGGGAAATTTTATGAGTAGAGAGGGAATTAAAGAGGAATCAGCTACTTTACATCCCATGGGATTGCCACATGGACCTCAGCCAGGTAAATATGAATCATCTATTGGAAAGAAAAAAACTGAAGAGCTTGCTGTAATGATCGATACTTTTAACCCAGTTCATCTTACAGAAGATGCATTGAGAATTTCTGATAGTAAGTATCCATTAAGCTGGATAAAATAAATATAATGTCAAATACAATTCATACTGTTGATTTTAAATCAAAAAATGCACCAAGTCAATTTGTAGAATCAATTGCAAACACTGGATTTGCTGTAGTAAATAATCATAATATTAATTATAAATTAATTGATACAGTTTATAATGAGTGGTCAGAATTTTTTAATTCTAAAACTAAGTATAATTATTTATTTGATTTAGAAAAACAAGATGGATATTTCCCAATGAAATCGGAAAATGCAAAAGGATACTCAGTAAAGGATATTAAAGAATTTTATCATATATATTTGCCATGGGGAAGAATACCAGAAAAATTGTCAAAAAATACATTGAGAATAAGATCAGAACTGAAAAATATTGGAACAGAGTTATTATCTTGGATAGATGATCTTACTCCATTAGATATTAAAGCTAATTTTTCTATGCCATTACAAGATATGGTTGATAAAAGTGAAACTAATTTATTAAGGATTCTTCACTATCCACCAGTTAGAGATGAAGATGATAAACATGCACTTAGGGCTGCAGCTCATGAAGATATTAATTTAATAACAATTTTATTATCAGGCTCTAAACCGGGTTTGCAAGTTAAAGGTACAGAAAATACTTGGGTAGATGTAGAATCTGATTATGGTTCTTTAATTGTGAATATTGGAGATATGCTTCAAGAATGTTCTATGGGATATTTTCCATCAACTACTCATCGAGTAATTAATCCTATAGATAATAATGCTAATAAATCAAGGTATTCTATGCCATTTTTTCTTCATCCAAGAGATGAAGTAGTTTTATCAGAAAAATATACAGCAAAATCGTATTTAGATGAAAGATTAAAAGAACTAGGTCTAAGAAAGTGAAAAAAATACTTTTGTTTATATTATGTTGTTTGATTATTCTAATATTTAATAAATATGTATCATTTGAAGTGGACCCTTGTGATATTGAATGTGATAACTATATTAACTCATCTTTAAGAGAAGATTGTTATAAAAAATGTTATGAATCTAGTATTTAATAAAATAGTCAATATCTTTAAGCCGTGGTTTTTAGTTGATTCTAGAGCTCTAGGGTTATATCGCATTTTCTTTGGCTTGTTATGTTTATCAGATATTATTAGACGATGGGAATTTATTGATATCTTTTATACAGAGGCCTCAATAATTAAAGCTACTCTTACAACTAGTTCTTATAGAAATTTTACTCTTTTAAATACGTTTACTGCATCTTGGGAAGTTCATTTATTTTTTATTGTAGGTATTTTATTTTCCATATTATTAATTATTGGATATAAAACTAAATTATCTCAAATAATGACTGCTATTATAATAATTAGTATTCATAATAGAACAACAATGCTTGAAAATGCAGGCGATTTTTTTATGAATTGTATGCTTGTTTGGATGATTTTTCTTCCTCTTGGTGTAAGTTTTAGTATTGATTCATTAAGGAAAACTTTAGGTGAGTATAAAGAAAATTCTGTAGAAGATTTAAATAATAGGAAAAATGGAATGAATAAATCATCTAATATTTATTCATTAGCTTTCTTTTGTATTTTATATCAATTATCTTCAATTTACTTTTTTACTGCTTTAAATAAAAGTGGTTATGATTGGTCTAATGGAACAGCTGTATATAAGATGTTTCAATTAGATACTTTTTTAACTCCTGTTGGTTTTTATTTTAGAGATTATATAACAATACCAATCACTAAATTTCTTACATATAGTACCTTGTCAATAGAACATCTTGCCCCAATACTATTATTTATACCTTTTTATACTCATATAATAAGAAGTGTATTTATATTTGTTTTTACTATTTTTCATATATCTATTAGATTGTTTATTAAAGTTGGACTTTTTTCACATATTATGATTAGTACGTTTATATTGCTTATACCTAAAAATATATTTGACTATATTCGTAATATTTTTATTAATAAATATAATGATTCTCCATTCATATTATTCTATGATTCAGATTGTGGCTTTTGCCATTATACTGTGAGAGTTATTAAGCGATTAGATATATTTAATAGATTGACTTTTGCTGATTCTTCATATAGCGGAGCTAAACCTGATGATTTTGATTTACTATCTACAGAATCAGCTATATTTTACAATCAGAATAATCAAAAATATTGGGTTAAACATCAAGCGTTTGGAAAGGTCTTATTAATTTTGCCATTTGGTTTTATTATAGGTTGGATATTTTTTATTCCAATTATATCAAATATATTTGAATATATATATAATTTAGTGGCTAAGAATCGAACAAGTATTAGTGTTTTTTTAGGTCAACCAGCTTGTGGAATTAAATCCAATATATCAAACGAAGTGAATCTTAAAAAGAAATCACCAGTTATACTGTTTTATGCTAAGAAGATAGGTGTATGTTTTATGTTACTTCTGATTTTAAGATCAAGTATTAATTATGGTTTGTCTGCGAATGAAGGAGTCAATGATCTAATGGAAGATTATGGGTTTGGTAAGAAGTATTTTACATATAATCAGAATATGAAAAAGATTGCATATTATCCAAGAATGATACAGCGCTGGAATATGTTTTCACCAACAGTATTGGCTAGCGATAAAACGATAGTAGTAGAAGCAACTTTATCAAATGGAGATATAATAAATCCATTTACTGGAGAAACTCCTATTTTATCTAGTCTTGATTACCCTGATTTGTGGCATTCTGACAATCAATTTTGGAGAAAATTTTTCAGTAGAATTTCTAAAAATAATAAGAAAAAAGAATTGAAAAGATTTGAATCTTGGCTTAAAAGATATAATAATCATTATTTTAAAGATAATACCGATGATCAGAGAATTAAATCTGTAAATATTTGGTCTTTAAGCCAAAGAAACTCTAATATTAATTCTAAGACTAAAAATAAGATTGCTAAGCGTTTATTAAATTCAAGTTCAAATAAATCTCAAAATAACACTAAAAAACAGCCAAAGCCTTTGAATTGATTTTATGAGATATTTAATAATAATAATATTTTTAAGTTTTTTTTATCCACAGTGAGCCATGTGAGCAAATCCTTCATTACCAGTTGGTAATTCTGATAGAGGAGTAGGTTTAGGTGCTGGTGAAATTATGCTATTTGCTGATTTGAATTATCAAAACTTTGATTGGTGGCATGAACAAATTCAAGATGCTTATCAACCAGGGACAACTGATCCTGAAGATTTTGATCATGAGGGATTATTTAAGAATAAATCTCTTAACCTTGGTTTTACCATAGGATTAAACGACTATTGGAATATGACAATTTCTCAGCTTATAAGTGATCGTTGTATGGAATGGGAAGGACCTGTAGATGATGAGGGGGATAGTAAAACAGTTCATCATAGATCAGAATGTGCCTCAACAGATTTTTATAATGATGAAGGTCAAATAGCTTTTGGTGGATATTTTGGAGATACACGATTTAATTTTAAGTATTTACTTTATAATCAAGGTAAAGGTCCAGGTAATAGAGTGTTTATTGGAGGTGGTTTGATAATACCTTCTAATGCAACTATAACTGAATCGCCCTGGACTAAGAATTTAGAGTTTGATCACGATGGTAACCCCGATACACCAACAATAATGACTTATTCTCCACATAGACACTTTTATTTAAGTGATGGTGCATATAAAATGTTCACTGAGATACAATTTTTCAAGAAGAGAATCAAGAAACCTGTTTTTGTTGGCGGTACTTTTAATTTTACTTTTCCATTAAATCGAAGTGAGTATGGTTTTAAACCATCAAATCGTTATGAATTATCATTTGTTGCTTTATCAGGCCCTTTTAAAAAAGTTAAAACAAATATGTTTATGCTTTCATCGATTGGTTTGAATTTTACTATGGCTTATGCAGGCCCATCAGAATGGAATGGAGTAAGAACCCCTAATTCAGAAGCTATATTATATATACCTGGTATAAGTTTATTATTTGGATCAAAGGCTGGAAATTTTGGTATTAATATTCAAAAGGGATATGAAGATTATTTGCAAAAGAGTCCAGATGATATTGAGGAAACAAATGAAATATATTCTATTAGTTTAAGTTATAGAAAACTATTAGATAAATATATTGATAAATTATATTGGAAATAAATGAGTCAGCTACAATTACATAATACTCTTACTAAAAGAAAAGAAAATTTTATACCTATTGACGATAATCATATTCGTATGTATACATGTGGACCTACTGTATATAATTACGCTCATATTGGAAATGCAAGACCTGCTGTAATAAGTGATTTACTTGTTAGATTATTACGTTATTTATATCCTAAAGTGACTTATGTATCAAATATTACAGATATTGATGATAAAATTATTAATGCATCTAAAGAGACAAAAAAACCTATTAATGAAATTACTAAGAAATTTGAAAAAATATATAATGAAGATATGAGCTCCTTAGGTGTATTAGCTCCAGATATACAACCAAGAGCTACACAGCATATTGGTGATATGATTAAACTTGTAAAGCAAATGATTGATAATGGATACGCTTATGAATCAGAAAATCATGTTCTGTTTGATGTGACTTCATATAAAGCGTATGGTAAACTTTCAGGTAGAGATATTGAAGATCAATTAGCCGGAAGTAGGGTAGAAGTAGCTTCTTATAAAAAAGATCCAGGTGATTTTGTTTTATGGAAGCCAAGCTTTGATAATGATCCAGGCTGGGATTCTCCATGGGGTTTTGGTAGACCTGGATGGCACCTAGAATGCTCGGCTATGTCTGAAAAAAATTTAGGTTTACCATTTGATATTCATGGTGGCGGAATGGATTTAATTTTTCCTCACCATGAAAATGAAATTGCTCAAAGTTGTGGTGCTCATGGTGAACAAAATGACCCTCAAATATTTGTTAAATATTGGATTCATAATGCTATGCTAAATATTGGTGGTAAAAAAATGTCAAAATCCTTAGGTAATATATTTTATATAAGAGATTATTTAGAAAAATATCCTGGTGAAGTTCTTAGACTTGCACTCATGTCAGGTCATTATAGACAATCTTTAAATTGGACAGATGAGTCTATTGAGCAGGCGCATAGCATGCTTAATCGTATTTATAGAAATTTAAAGAAAGTAGAAGATGTTAATATTGATGAAAATAATGTAAACTTAATACCTGTAAATGTACTTGATTGTCTTTGTGATGACTTAAATACGCCAGAAGCGTTAGCTCAATTAAATGATTTAGTTAGCAAGTTATCAAAAGCAGTAAATAAAGATCAAATCAAGGTATATAAAGAACAAATATTAGCGGTGGGTAATATTCTTGGTATATTGAAGGATTCACCTGATAAATGGCTTGGAATTGGTCAAGCTAGCGATTCTATTGATTCTTCTAAAATAGATAGTTTAATTGAAGAAAGAAAATTGGCTCGTGAATCTAAAGACTTTTCAAGGGCCGATGAAATTAGAAATGAGTTAGCAGAAATGGGTATTGAAATTGAAGATACTCCAAAGGGAACAATTTGGAGAACTAAGTAAAATATGTCAAATAAAAATATTAAGATAACACTTCCTGATGGAACAGTTTTAGATAAGGTTTTTGGAACTACTGGCTATGATATTGCTATGGGTATTTCTGAATCTTTAGCTAAACAATCAATCGCAGTTGAAGTTAATGATGAGCTTAAAGATTTATCCTATCCTATTGAACAGGATTCTTCTTTGAAAATCCTTAAAAAAGATGCTGATTGTGCTCTTGAATTAATTCGTCATGATTGTGCACATGTTATGGCTGAGGCTGTTCAGGAATTATATCCAGGAACTCAAGTTACTATTGGGCCAGCTATAGAAAATGGTTTTTATTATGATTTTGCAAGAGATAAGCCCTTTACAATTGATGATCTTCAAAAAATTGAAGACAAAATGCATGAAATCATAGATTCTGAAACCCCTTTTGAAAGAGAAGTATGGAATAGGAATGATGCTATTAAGCATTTTAAAAGTGAAGGAGAATTATATAAAGCAGAGATAATAAATGATTTACCTCAAGATGAACAAGTAACTATTTATAAGCAAGGTAAATGGCTTGATCTATGTAGAGGTCCTCATCTTCCAACAACAAAACATATTGGAAAATCTTTTAAATTAATGAAAGTTGCTGGAGCTTATTGGAGAGGTGATGAAAATAATGAAATGCTAACACGTATTTATGGTACGGCATGGAGAACTGATAAGGAGCTTAAATCATATTTAAATATGCTTCAGGAAGCTGAAAAGCGAGATCATCGTAAAATAGGTAAAGAAATGAAGTTATTTACTTTTGATGAAGAAGTGGGGGCTGGCTTACCTTTATGGTTACCAAATGGGTCTGTTTTAATAGAACAACTTGAAAATTTAGCAAAGGAAACTGAAACTGAGGCAGGTTATGACAGAGTGAAAACTCCTCACATAACAAAAGGTTCTTTATATGAAAAATCTGGACATTTATCACATTATAAAGATAGTATGTTTCCAGCAATGGATATCGATGGAAATGAATATTATTTAAAACCAATGAATTGCCCTCATCATCATAAAATTTATGCAAGTCTACCTCGAACATATAGAGAATTACCTATTCGATTGGCTGAGTATGGAACATGCTATAGATATGAAAAGTCAGGACAACTTTTTGGGCTTATGAGAGTAAGAAGTATGCAAATGAATGATGCTCATATTTATTGCAGTGAAGAGCAGTTTAAAGAAGAATTTTTAGCTGTTTGTAATATGTATCTTCATTATTTTAAAATATTTGGAATTGAAAAATATGAAATGAGATTAAGCTTACATGATCCTCAAAAATTAGGTGAAAAATATGTTAATGAACCAAAATTATGGATTAAAACTGAAGAGCTTGTAAGGCAATCACTTCAGGATGGAGGTTTAAATTTTATAGAAATACCAGGAGAGGCTGCATTTTATGGTCCAAAAATAGATGTTCAGGTATGGAGTGCTATTGGGAAGGAATTTACACTTGCTACAAATCAGGTTGATTTTGCTATTCCATCTAGATTTGGTTTAACATATATAGATAAAGATAATCAGGATAAAACACCATTATGTATTCATAGGGCTCCACTCGGAACACATGAGCGTTTTATTGGATTCTTAATTGAGCATTTTGCAGGAAATTTTCCATTATGGTTAACACCTGTTCAAATGACTGTTATTCCAATTTCTGATAAATTTAATGAGTATGCATTTAATATTTCTAAAAAACTTAAGCAAAATAATTTAAGAGTTAATGTTGATACAAGAAGTGAGAAAATGGGTGCTAAAATTAGAACAGCTGAAATTAATAAAGTACCTATTATGCTTATTGTAGGTGAAAAAGAGATGAATGATAAAACAGTGTCTATAAGAAGAAAATTCTCTGGTAATCAAGGGACATTAAAGCTTGATGATTTTATATCTAATATAGTTGAAGAAGTTAATTCTAGAAAGCTTCCTCAAACTAAGTAAATATTTGATATCTAAACTATTTATATTATTAATCAAAGTATATCAATTTACATTGTCACCTTTATTAGGTAAACAATGTCGATTTACACCTTCGTGTTCTAATTATTCTCATGACTGTTTTAAAAAGCATGGAACTATTAAGGGAATATATTTTACTTTTAGGAGAATATTAAAATGTAATCCATGGGGTGGTTCAGGGTATGATCCTATCCCTGATTGATTATAACTCTTGATCTAATATAATACTTAGGATAAGCTGATTAATTTGAGGTGTTATTTTTTTTGTTTGATTCATGATTACGAGCATATTCAATAGCATCAGCTAATCTAATAGTTACCCATTCCATATTATTCTTATGTTCAGGCTTGCTTTTATCTTTTTTTATTAATACTGGGGTATTATCATTTTCATCATGTAAAATTGGTTTAAGAGTAAACCAATTTAATATTAATTCAAATTGCTTATTATCTAAACAAAATTTTCTTATTATTTCTTTACGTTTATTTTGAATGTATTGAACAATATTCTCTTTCGCTTGATTTGTAAATTCCATATTTGAATTTAATGCTCCTTAATAAGATTTTATCTTAAACTACAATCTCTACTTACTATAAGTTAACTAGCTTTTGAGTTTCTTCTTTCCTTCCCAATCTCCATCTTTTTTTTTCTTCTATCTTCTTTTCTCCTGTCTTTAAAATTAATGGGTATATTTTTCTTTCTCCTATCTATATTCATATTGCATCCTTTATATTTATTATCAAAATTTAACACACTTAGATAAAAATTTAAAGCAGAATGAAGTGGAGAATAAATTAGATATGGTTAAATATATTTTATTATAAATAGATAAGTAAAGAGTAGGGAACTATAAGTAAAAATTTTAATATTTTTTTCTTCTTTTTCTTTTTTTGCTTGGGGATGATATAATATTATCTTCATCATATTTTGTTATATTTAAACTTTTCCTATAATGTCTTATATGCTTCATTTTTGATATAACACTTTTCACCATTTTACTATCAATTTCAAATGTTGAATTTTTTTTACTGATATTTATTTTTCCAATTTCAGTATTTCTAGAACGAATACTTTTATTTATTAATTTAAGAAGCATTTGGGGATTAAGCTTATCAGCTCTTCCAATATTTATGTTCAACTTAGTTAATCCAGTATTTAAGTTTCTATTTTTAGATTTATCTTGTTTAGGTTTTTTTGAATCATTTGTTGTTTTATGATTATTCATATTAAGAGATATGATTTTGCTAATTATCTCATCTTTTGAAAAAGTATCTAATGCTAAGTAAAAATCATTAAATTCTTCTTTATCTTTTTTTGATGGTAGTGGTAATGATATAAACTTCTCAATTAATGAAGACATTTTAGACGTTAATATTTCTTTTTCAGTTGGGATATCCTTTTTTTCGAAAGAAATTTTTGAAAGCCTTTTAATATCATCTAATTGTTTATATTCCTTATTAGATATGAATACAATTGAAAGTCCATTTTTACCCGCTCTACCCGTTCGACCGCTTCTATGAACATAAACTTCAGGATCATCAGGTAAATTGTAATTTATTATATGAGATAAGTTATTTACATCAATTCCTCTTGATGCAACATCTGTTGCAACAAGAATAGTTATTTCTTTTGCTCTAAATTGATCCATTACCTTATCTCTTTCATTCTGTGATAAGTCACCATTTAAAACTTTTGCATTATAGTTGTCTTGAATAAGTTTTCTTGATAAATCCTTTGTTTCTCTTCTTGTTCGACAAAATATTATAGTATAGATGTTTTTATTTATATCAATGATATTTCTAATTATATCATATCTTTTATTTTTATTACTAACATAATAGATATGCTTTACAGTATCTGCTCCTTTGTTAGGATTAGAAACTGATATCATTAGTGGGTTTTTCATATATGAATTAGTTATATTTTTGACTTTTTTGGATAATGTAGCTGAAAACAAATATATTTTTCTATCTATTGGTATTTCATTTAATATATTATCAATGTCAGTTTTAAAACCCATAGATAACATTTCATCAGCCTCGTCAAGTACCAGGTATTTGACTTGAGAGAGATTGACTTTTTTTCTTCTGATTAAATCATTTAATCTTCCAGGAGTACAAATAATTATCTTTGGATTTTTTCTTATAGATTTTATTTGAGTTTCAATTTTTGTTCCTCCATAAATAGGAATAACTTTGTAGTGTTCCATATTTTTCGAGTATTCATCTAAATCTTTAGAAATTTGTATGCATAGTTCTCTAGTTGGACAAAGAACAACCGCCTCAATATTCTTGTTGTGATTAATAGTCAAATTAATAATAGGCAAACCAAATGCCGCTGTTTTACCAGTACCTGTTTGAGCTGTTGCTATTATGTCAGAATTAGAAGAAAGAACTTGAGGAATAACTTTATCCTGTATTGGTGTAGGATTATAGAATTTAAGATCTTTAATAGAATCTAATATTTTTTGATTTAGACCATATTCATCAAAAGATTGCATGCATTAGATTATGAATAATAAAGATTAATATTTAGTAAAATATATAATATAAAAATTTAAAGAAGAATGAAGTTTATACTAATTAAGTTTAGGCTTTTTATATTCGTATAAGTATTCTAATAATATATGAGGAATTGTTAATGCTGCTAAACCTGGAAAAATTATTTTATAAATAGAACTTTCTACTGATTGAATATTGTACGTTGTAAAAAATACTATAATGAAAATAAATGAAGATATAGCTGTTAGTTTCAGGGCATATTTATAAAAATTAATTAATAATCTTCGTATGTTATTATTTGTATTTAGATCATCTTGATAATTAAGAAAGTTTTTAGTTAAACCAATTATATGCCTTAATGAATGCAAAAAGCAGAAATAAATAGTAAATGCAACAAAAGGATTGAAAATATAATTTAGTATTAAGATAGATGAAAATTCTATATATAATAAGAACTTTGTTTTTATTTCTCTAGGCATGTATATGGTGGTAATAAAACTTAGTATAACTATTAAAGTAATGTAGTTGTTTTCATTTAGAAAATTTAGAATCTTAACAAGAAAATTGTGTTCATTTGATAAAATTATAAAAATATTTATAGTATCACTGAATTTAAATAATAATGGAGCCGAAACAACTATTATACCTTTAAGACAAAACAATAAATTGTTAAATATGTTATTTTTTATTTCAACAAATTCTAGGTCTTCTTTTCCAAAGTGATACGATCCTATTAAAAGGAGTAATGACAAGCTAATTGTTGGAAAATTAAGCCATAAAATAACAGATAATAATGATAGCAAAACGTAAGGTATGTAAAATAAAGCTATATTTGTCAATCTGAAATAATTTAACAAGCTTTTTCCTTTCAAATTATCTAAACTTCCATGAGATAGGCCAATAGTTAGAATTAGAAATGAGCAAAAGTAATTATTAACAATAGATAAGCTAAGCTTGGGTAGGAAAGCTGTAAATCCAAGAAATAATAAGGATATTGTTAAAAACGATAAAGATAAATTTGAATTTAAATTTTTATATAACATCTTTATTTTGAAAAAGGGAGTCATAAGGACCTCCCTTCTTCATAATAGGTTTATGATTTATCAGATTTAGCTGCAGCCCATATAACTAAACCAAAAGCAGCTTTGTTGATTAAGTCGGCAAAATTATAAACAATATTTGTTGCCATAGGGTTGCCAGTACTATTTAAATAATATCCTATAGGATATATAGACCAACCAACTAAAACAATCATTCTTAATGCATTAAATGCCATTTGTCCTGATTTATTTCCACTGTCAGTATTGACTTTTGCTGCTTCCCCCATAAAAATCAGGTACAGTACAGCAAACCAACCAAGCATACCAATGAAAAATGCTGGCATTCTTGACATCATTTCTGCTTCGCCTAAAAATCCTGCAATTAGCATTACTAATGATGCGCCCAGTAATTTCCAAAATAATGATCTTGATACAATTGTAACTGCAGCTAGTATCAGATAAAACTCAACAATTTGTAATGGTACAGTAATTAGCCAATCAACGTATCTCAATACTAATGGTGACTGTCCTGTATCAAAGAAATATTTTGACATGTAAATATAATGCCAAAAAGCTATCCCTGTCACCAGCATTGCAACTGTTAGGGACGTTTTCCATTTGAGACTTACATCGTTTCTTTCTACATAGAAAAAAACAGTTGATGCTAACATCATTGCTGTAGCAAACCAAAATGAAAAATTCACAAGTAAATTTGGATTGCTTACGCTAAAATGATCCATTTGAACCTCCGGTTTAATGATAACAAAATAGTGCACGATTTGCACAGTTATAATTTATAAACAAAAAATTATCAATACAAGAAAAACGTGCATAACGTGCAATTATTATATTTTAATACATGATATTATTGAAGATTTGTTGATAATTAGGTTATTTGAAATTATAAATACTATTTTAATCAGATCAGAATGAAGTGGGGGTGTACTAATTAAATATACTTAATACTCTTCTTAATAAAATTGGGTGCATTGAGCTAAATAAGAAAATTACAAAAACAATACCTGTATAAAATGGAAACTTTGAGTACTTTGATTCTACCTTTTCTAAAGATTTCAGATTATAAATATGAAATAATAAAAACCAAATAATTGGTAGCAAATGAGATGCTAATAAGAAATTAAACATGGGCTTTAAAAAGTTGCCTATAGAATAATTAATAATCATCAAAACAAATACAATAAAAGAGCCTATAATTAGTTTATTCCATTTACCTTTATTGAAATAATTGATTGACTGACTTGGTATATTAAACATATAAATAAAGTAGAATGTAAATATCACAAAAAATGCAATTTCAAGAGGTATAATAGCAAATTGCACTATAAATGATCGAGGTGCAGTTTCATAAGACATTGATTGAAAAAAACCACTTATAGAAGCAATTACTTTTAAAAAATAGAAAACAACTCTATCTACTACGCAGATGGAAGTAAAGAAGATAATAGTATTGTATAATATGTTTGTTAGTAGTTTCATTTATTCAGGCCAGGTAATTATTAGCCGATAACAAAATACCCCTCGATTAATAAGGGGTATTGTGCATCTTCCGAGCGGAGAGTATGAGATTTGAACTCATGCATGATTGTTACACCATGACGGATTAGCAATCCGCTGCATTACCACTCTGCCAACTCTCCAGTTGATTTTTGCGGAGAGGACAGGATTCGAACCTGCAACCCCAGTGGGGCGACGGTTTTCAAGACCGCTCGACAGCCATTGTCCACCTCTCCGTTAAATGTAAAAAAACTACTTAATTTAGAAGCCTTTAATTTTTCCTGATTTTTTGTAAAGCTGAAATACTAAATGCCAGCCTAAGGCAATAACTACAAGTAAAACAAGGCCAGTATAATTAAATAACGCACCATTATATACTACAGTATGTTGATTAATCATTGTCCAAAGTAATGGAACGGACATATATGTATTATGTTTTGATCTAAGACCAGCTAAAGCAACTAAATCTCCATCAGGAGCTTCACCATTTTTAATTGCTGTAATAATTTTTTGTTGAGCAGGCCATATTCTAAACCAAACATTAAATGCCATCATTGTACCAAACATTGCTCCTATATGTATGTTTACTGCTCTATAACTGTAGTTTCCACAGCATATCATAGCATATTCAACCCCTGCAATAAGTAAAAAGCTAACTATTGTTACAAGCCTTGTATTTTTAGCAATAGGGCAGGTGATACCAAATTTGACTTTTTTATATAGAAAATCATATACAAATACAGCCAAAAATGTTACTAGAATCATAATATGAGACCACATATTAACCTCAGCATCAGCATCAAACATTACTGTTCCTACTGATTCACCCATTGATAAACTCCCATTCCAAAAAATCACATAAAGTAGAATGATTCCAGTAAACCATGTCCACGCAGCACCCCATCTAAACCAATATAGTGCTCTAGGCATTAATTCTGGTACAACTTTCTTCTTACTATCTCCATCCATTGTTGCAGCAACATGACCATTAATAAAATTAAAGAAGTATAATAAGCCAATCCACATTATACCTGCAATTATATGAAACCACTTTGCTACAGGATTTAACATATTCAGAAAATTATCCATATGTTTCGCTCCTTTTTATTTAAAGTTTTTCTGCGTTATCTGATAAATAGTTAGCAACAGAATCTGGTGATTCTTTCATTCCACTATCACCATCTTTCCATCCAGCTGGACAAACTTCACCATGCTTTTGGTGATACGATAAAGCATCAACCATTCTTAACATTTCATCAATATTTCTTCCTAATGGTAAATCATTTAAGACAGCATGTCTTACAGTACCTTCTTCATCGATTAAAAATGATCCTCTAAGAGCAATTGCGCCACCAACTGTTGTGTCAAGCTCTTCATCATCAGTATACACTGTTGCTGCTTTAGCTCCAACAAGAACATCATAATTTCTTGCAATAGATTTATCTAAATCTTGAAGTAAAGGATATTTAACCTGACCAATTCCACCTTTGTCAACAGGAGTATTTTTCCATGCTAAATGTGTCCATCTTGAGTCAACTGAACAGCCTATAACTTGAACACCTCTAGATTCAAATTCTGATAATCTTTTATCAAAAGCGATAAGTTCTGTTGGACAAACAAATGTAAAATCTAATGGGTAAAAGAATAAAACAACTTTTTTACCTTTGTAATCTGCTAAGCTTAGTTCTTGTATGGAATTATCTCCCATAACTGCTAAAGTTTTAAATTCTGGGGCTTTTTTTGTTACTAGCATTAATACAACTCCTTTATTAAAAATATGATTGAATATGAACTATGTAATTTATACTACTCTAGTATTTAAAGACAATTATTATCTATTTCTTGCGGCGAGTATTAAATCTTTAATTTTTTGGTAGTTTCCTGAACATTCACCAAGTTCTGTTGGATCTGGGTTATTGTAAGTTAAATTTATTCTAGCAAACTCAATCCCATTTTTATCTAGTATTATAAAATCTCTTAATGTGATATCCCATAAATCCCACAAATCTCCTGCTTCATCATTTTCTTGACATAAACCTATATTGTCATTAGAGCAATTAATTCCATCATCGTAATCTTGAGCCCATGGTAGTATTCTAGGTCCACTGTTGCATGTTGATGATGTACATTCATCATTACATATCATACAATCTATAGAATCATTAATATACTGAAAACCATTAATTCCCATCATTTCAACATCTGTAATTCCAGATGCTATTAAATCATTATAAAGATTATTAATGACACCGAACCGGGCCTTACAGGTTCCTCAGCCTTGCTTTCCAAAATAATAACATGAAACCTGTCCATTGAAATATGATGAACCAATATTCTGATTGTAGTATTCTGATGCTGGATTTATATCTTGAAGTGTAAAAGCTGGATTACTATTTTTTTCTTGCACAATTATTGATATCATTGTTACCAAGTCAACAACATTAATTATGTTATCATTATTTGTATCAGCATAGATTAAAGCTTCATTATCAAGAATATCTGTTTCCATAATATGAGATACAATGGTAACAACATCAATTACATTTACTAGAAAATCAAAATTAACATCTCCTAAATCATAAGGTTGATTAATAATTTGTTCTCCAAATATTACACTTGCTCCTGCATAGCCTATATCTGATGTCCATCCCCAACCCCAATTGTCATTCAGTGTAGTGTAAGCATATGTAAAAGTATCATCATTGGAGTATGGCCATATTACTTCAGTATTATCATCAGTTGATTCAATAGTGAGCCAATAAAAGCTCTCTTTATCTAAATAAATACATAAATTAGTTGTCATAATTAAATTATATCCTAAATCTAATTCATTATTGGCTTGTAAGCTGTAATGCCAACTTGCTGATCCGCTTACTATATTACCCGGTAAACCATTATTATCCTCTGTGATTCTTAATACAAGGTTGCCTTGTTCTGACACTAAATTCATATAAAATCCTATGGCTTCAAGGACATAATCATTTGTAGTTGAAAATCTAATAGCTACAGATTGTTCTGATGAAATAGTATAACCTTTAGATAAAGAGTTAGGTAATCCTGTGTTGAAAATAACACTTCTATCCTGATTTAAAGATAATCCAAATAAAATTAATATTAGATATAGTCTTTTCATATTTTAATATATTGATATTTAAACTAAATATCAATAATGATTTTTAGTTTACATTAATTGAATAAGGCATAATAAGCTGTATTTCATCATTCATTATAACAGGAACAATATTAAGAGCTTCTAACTTTTGTGCCATTTCTTCAGGAAATAAATCTATCAATGAAAGTTTGGTTAGATTAATTGATGTATTATCATCATTGAATATATTGAAAAAATTAAATTCTGATATTTCAGGTAATTCAATAATATCAATATCTCGATTATCTTCAATGTTTGCTTCTTTTCTAGCTATTTCAATAGCATCATGAAGGCCGCCTATTTCATCCACAAGACCATGCTCTTTTGCTTTTAAACCCGTCCAAACTCTTCCAAGTGCAATATCATCTAACTCATCGATATCATTTAAATTTTCTCTTCCATCAATAACTCTTTGTTTAAAAGTATTATACATGCTCATAATGTTTTCAAAGGCTTCATTTCTTTCTTCATCAGTTAATAGATGAGAAGCTGAACCAAAATCACCTCTTTCACCTTTTTTAATATTATCTGTATAAACTCCAACT
>CESQ01030208.1_pt1 | contig 17310 bp, 13 predicted proteins | sample 361401 | NCBI WGS metagenome assembly CESQ01 (sample SAMEA2622119, study PRJEB7988) | marine metagenome | isolation source: saline water (ENVO:00002010), including | reverse complement strand
TGCTTTATTTTCATTTTGCTAGGAACACCTCTAGGTATTATATCAAAAAATAAAAACATGAGCGTTAGTATATCAATTGGGATATTATTTTTTATTATTTATTGGTCTTTTTTAATTGTCGGTGAAGATTTAGCAGATAGAGGAAAGTTTAATCCTGCATTATCTATGTGGCTGCCTAATATAATTTTAGGAATAACTGCATATTATTTATACAATAAGGTATCAAATTCAAATCTCACTTTAAAATTAAAAATCAATCTATTTAAAGGAAATAAAAAATGAAAAAAATTATCATAAATTCATTTGCTAATGATGAGCCCGGTCTTGTCAGTAAAATATCAGGAATAATTAGTGCATATAATGGAAATATAATTAAAAGTAAAATGATGGAAATTGACAATATTTTTTCAGTAATTATTATTGTTAATGTTCCTTCTAATAATAAGAATTCATTAATAGATAAAATAAATCAAATACCAGAATTAAACTCTATTATAAAAGATATTGATTTAATTGAAGATAATAAAATTAATTATAAAATTTATTCATTTTCGTTAGAATGTATAGATAATGAAGGAATAATTCATCACTTTACCAAATATTTAAATAATCAAAAAATAAACATTAAAGAGATGAACACCTCAACTTTAAATGCACCTGTTACTGGAATTACTCTTTTTAAACTCGACTCTTTGTTATGTATACCTTTGGCTTTAGATCTAAAAGATATTAAAAATAAACTTAATAAACTATCTGAACAATTCAACGTGAGTTATAATATATCAGTTTTTAAATCTAAATAGAGGATTAGAATATTCTTCACACTGTTCCTCTGGAACCGTAGATTTTATAAAATATTCTTTATAAGATTCACACCAATCAGTTTTAAGACAACAACTATCTTTACATATATTTTTTTCTACTATACCATCTGGAATATCCCAATCATCATCTTTAATAATTTCAACCATATTACCCTGATAATAATAATTACCAAGGTTATATATTTCTCTTATTGTATTGCCGAAAATAGGTAAAGCAGCTGTTGACCCATATTGTTTTTCTCCTAATTTCATATCCGGTTCATCTACACCAACCCAAACTCCCATAGTAATATATGGAGTAAAGCCAATAAACCATGCATCAGTCTTACTATTTGTAGTTCCAGTTTTACCTGCAGCAGAAGAATAAAATTTATACTTCCATCTTAAAGAGCTTCCTGTTCCATTATCTACAACAGATTTCATCATATCTCTTAAAATGAATATTTCATTCTCATCAGCAACTTCTTTTGAAAAAGGGATGAATTCCTTAATAACTCTACCGTTATTATCTTTAATAGATGTTATTGATAAAGGAGAATTCAATATACCATTATTAGCAATTGCTGAATATGACATGGTAATATTTAAAGGCCGCACATCAGATACGCCTAATGCAATTGCATCAACAGGATTAATATATGTATCTATACCTAATCTCTCTGCAGTTTTCTTAACTTCTATTGGATTTACTAATTCTTGAACAACTCTAACTGAAATTAAATTTAATGATCTTCTAATTCCATCTCTTAAACTAGTTAATAGTCCAGTAGAGCCATCATGATTCTGAGGATTCCATCTTGTAGTATCATCAATAAAAAAAACTAAGGGCTGATTTAAAAGCTGTGTACATGCCATTGAACCACTTTCTATAGCTGATAAATAAATAAATGGCTTAAATACCGATCCAGGCTGTCTCTTAGCTTGAGTACATCGATTAAAATGATCTAAATATTCTTTTTCAGTTCGTCCACCAATCATAGCTAAAATGTTACCATACTTAGAATCAACAACTACAGCTGATCCCTGTACTAAAAGCTTACTTCGTAATTTTTTTGGAATTGTTAAATTATTCTTTAATATGTGTTTTAATGTATCAATACTAATATCATAATTATTTGATATTGATTCTAATTTCTTATTATTTAATAATAAATCTCTATTAAATATTTTTTGATTCTTAATCATTACTTCATTGAATGATTCTGATAAAATATTTTGAATTCTACTATCTAGGGATGTATGTATGTTTAAACCATCCTTATAAATATTGATTTCTAAATTTTCATCAATTTTCTCAAGCTCTCTTCTTATAAACTCAGAATAATGAACCGCAGGACTACTATCATAGTCATATTTTTCTAACTGTATAGTATTAGATATAGCTTTTTCATATTCTTCTTTAGTTATGTACTCAAGATTATACATAACTTTAACAACTAAATTTTTTCTTCTCTCAGCTCTATCAGGATATTTTACAGGACTATATATGGCAGGAGCAGGTAACAAACCAACTAGCATTGCAGACTCTTCTAAAGTTAATTCTGACACATCTTTACTAAAATAATATATTGAGGCTGATTGAACTCCATATGTACCATGACCAAAATAGACAGAATTTAAATATAATTCTAAAATTTCAGACTTAGTATATGTCTGCTCAATTTTTACAGCAGTAATAAACTCTTTAATTTTTCTTGAAATAGAACGCTCCATTCCAATAGATTGATACATTGTTCTTGCTAATTGCTGCGTTAATGTACTTGCTCCTTGTTTTGCACTTAAATTAATTACATCAATTATAACTGCTCTAATAATGCCTTTAATATTTATTCCATTATGGTTATAAAAATCTCGATCTTCCATAGATAAAAGAGCATAGCGTAAATTTTTTGGAATTAAGCTTATGCTAACCATATCTCTTTTAGCAATATATAATTTTTTCACTACTTCACCATCAGATGATATTATCTTTGAAACTTGATCTGGGTTAAATTTTTGCAATTCATCTAGCGATGGTAAATCTCTTGAAATAAAAATTATATATATTAATAAGCAAATTAATAATGCAAAGCAAAATAGGATGGTATTAAAAACAATTTTTTTCAAATTAGAATTATTATTTGAATGATTTTCCAAAGAATTATTTGGGTTTTATCATAGATTTTGGATCTAGCAATTCTTTAATTTTTTTATTCGATAATAATTTTTTACTAACTAATATTTCTCTAATTGTTTTATTTTTTTTATATGCTTCATAAGCGATTTTTGCAGCATTATCATAACCAAGAACTGGAGCTAAGGAAGTACACATAGCCAAACTACCTTCAATGTACTCCTTACATTTAAGCTCATCAGCTTGCAACTTAATTAAAAGCTTATCATTAAAAGAATTAATTGAATTTGATAAAATCTCTATAGAATAAAGTAGATTATGTCCTATTAAAGGCAACATTAAATTCAATTCAAATATACTTCCTATACCTCCTAATGTAATAGCCAAATCATTTGCAACTACTTGAGAAGAAACTTGAATAACAGACTCACAAATAACAGGATTAACTTTTCCAGGCATAATAGATGAGCCTGGCTGAACAGGTGGAATAATTAATTCACCTATTCCAGAGCGAGGACCGCTTGCAAGCCATCTTATATCATTAGCAATTTTATGTATACCTAGAGCTAATGTTTTTAGTGAACCTGAAAATTCTATTGCTGCATTTTGAAAAGATTGCGCTTCAAAATGATTTTTTGATTCTTTAAAGGGTAATTTTGTATAATTAGAAATTTCTAAAGATATAAGCTTACCAAAATCCTTTGGTGTATTAATTCCGGTACCTACTGCAGTTCCACCCTGTGCTAAAGAAAATAAATACTTTTTAGATTGATTGATTTGTATTGTGCTATTTTTTATTATCTGTAAATATCCCGAAAATTCTTGCCCCAAAGTCATAGGAGTAGCATCTTGTAAATGAGTTCGACCAATTTTTAATATATTTTTAAATTCTTTCACTTTTTTAAATAATGTAGATTCAATCTTATTTAATGCAGGCAATAAATACTTCTCTACCATCAATAAACTCGATATATGTATAGCTGTTGGAATCACATCATTACTTGATTGCCCCATATTTATATGGTCATTAGGATGCAATCTATCTTTTTTATTCTTAATATATTTATTTGATAATGTCGCTAATACTTCATTTACATTCATATTAGTAGAAGTTCCCGAACCAGTTTGAAAAATATCAATTGGAAATTCCTTAGAAATATTATTTTTCAATACATAATCACATGCTTTAATAATAGCGATAGATTGTTTTTTATTAATTAATTTTAATTGATAGTTAACTACCGCTGCAGATCTTTTAATTATAACAACAGAAGATATAAAATGCTTATTAAATGTAATTCCGCTAATCGGGAAATTATTAACAGCTCTTTGAGTTTGAGCTCCATATAATGCATCTTTAGGAATATTAATTTTACCCATTGAATCACTTGCAACACGAACTTTAGAAGAGTTTTTATTTTTTTTCATATGCATACTCTATTAGTTTATATTAAATAAAATAAAAAAAGTTTCAAAAATTATTTAACTGTCCATACCTCTGTTCCATCTATTAATTTTTGAAGATCAGGTTCTCCTTTTGATAAAATGCTTTCCGCTATTTGCTCTACCATCATATCTTCATAAGTTTTTTTATCTTCTTTATAAAAAACTCCAAATGGGACAGGTAATTCATTGTCATAAGTCATTTCACTAATTAAATTAGCAAGGTTTTTATCTTTAACATTATGTATCAATAAATCATCAGCAGAATAACTAGATCCTAATTCAACAGTTTTAAGTTTAAATCCATCTAAAATAAGACCTAAATTATTTTCAGGACCAAAAATCATTGGCTTTTGATCTTCTAAAACAATTCTTGTTGTAAGTTTTGTTTCCTTATCAGTCAAATTAGCAAAAGCTTTATCATTAAAAATATTACAATTTTGATAAATCTCAACAAATGAAGTCCCCTTATGATTATGAGCTTCTGTTACAATTTGACCCAAATGTCTTAACTCTTTATCAACTGCCCTTGCAACAAAAGTACCACCTGAGCCCAATGCTAAAGAAGGTGGATTAAAAGGATGATCCAATGAGCCCATTGGAGTTGAAACTGTTTTTTTACCTACTTCAGAAGTAGGTGAATATTGACCTTTCGTCAATCCATAAATTCTATTATTAAATAATAAAATATTCATATCTAAATTTCTTCTTAAAACATGTATAAAATGATTTCCACCTATACTCATTGCATCACCATCTCCAGTAATAACCCAAACTGATAAATCAGGATTTGCGAGTTTTGCACCAGTTGCAACAGCTGGAGCTCTACCATGAATAGAATGAAAACCATAACAATTCATATAATATGGAAATCTGCTTGAACATCCAATACCAGAAACAATTAAAAATTGATGCTTAGGAATTCCTAAATCTGGAAAGACTTTCTGAACACTATTTAAGATAGCATAATCACCACATCCTGGGCACCATCTTATATCTTGATCTGAAACAAAATCTTTTTTCACTAATTTTTGGACTTCACTCATTTATTTTTCCTTAATTAACGATTCTATTTTATTATAAACCTCATTAGAACTAAAAGGTTTACCTGCAATTTGATTATATCCAATAGCATCAACTAAATATTTAGCTCTAATTATGGTTAATAATTGACCTAAATTTAACTCAGGAACCAATATTTTATTAAATTTTTTCAAAACTTCGCCAAGATTTTTTGGAAATGGATTTATATATCTTAAATGTACATGAGATACTGACATCCCTCCCTCTTGAGCTTTTTTAACACCTGATTTAACTGATCCATACACTCCACCCCAACTTAAAACTAATAATTCTCCTGAGTCCTCTCCAAAAATACTAACATCTTCTATAAAATTAGCAACCGCATCAACCTTTTTCTGTCTTTGCAATGTCATTGCATGATGGTTATCAGGATCATAACTAACATTCCCTGATTTATTTTCTTTTTCTAAGCCACCAATACGATGTTCATAACCTTCCATACCTGGTATAGCCCATTGTCTAGCTAGAGTCTTATCATCTCTATCATATGGCATAAATCCACCTTCACTAGATTTCTTTATTATCCTATTTTTTATTTGAGGTAATTTTTTTACTTCGGGAATTTTCCATGGTTCTGAACCATTTGCAATATATCCATCTGATAATAACATAACAGGTATCATATGCTCAACAGCAATCCTACCTGCTTCAAAAGCTGTCTCAAAACAATCTGAAGGGCTACTTGCAGCAATCACAACACATGGACACTCTCCATTTCTTCCATACATAGCCTGAAATAAATCTGATTGCTCAGTTTTTGTTGGCAATCCAGTAGAGGGACCTCCACGCTGAATATTTATTATTATTAAAGGTAATTCAGTAATCACGCCTAATCCAATTGCCTCACCTTTTAGAGCAATCCCTGGGCCACTACTTGCTGTAACAGATAAATTACCTGCAAAAGCTGAACCCAAAACACTCGTAATTGCAGCAATTTCATCTTCAGCCTGAAAAGTTTTAATACCAAAATTTTTAAAATTTGCTAAATATTTAAGAATATCACTTGCAGGAGTTATAGGATAACCTCCAAAAAATAATTCCAAATCTGATTTTTGAGATGCTGCTACTAAGCCTAAAGATAAAGCATGATTTCCCATAATATTTCTATATGTTCCTTTATCAAATTTAGCTTTTTCAATTTTATATGTAGTTTTAACTACTTCAATAGTTTCACCATAATAATATCCTGTCTTTAATGATTTAATATTTGATTTAGCTATAATTGGTTTTTTAACAAATTTTTTATTTAAAAAATCTATTGTCGGGTCTAAGCTTCTTTCATAAAGCCAATAAACTAAACCAAGCGCAAACATATTAGTACTTCTTGCCTTTTCTTTAGGAGTTAATTCAAAATCTTCTAAAGAAGTTTTAACCATTTCAGTCATTGGGACTTTTATACTTTTATATTTTTTTAGTAATGTATCATCTTCTAATGGATTAGATTCCCATTTAGCCAAAGTAAGATTTTTTTTATTAAAATTATCTGTATTAATAATTAAGATTCCATTTTCTTTTAATTCTTGAAGATGTACCTTTAATCCAGCTGGATTCATTGCAACCAAAACATCTAAATCATCACCAGGAGTATATATTTCTCTATCACCAAATTGCATTTGGAATGAACTAACACCATAAAGCGTACCTTGTGGAGCTCTGATTTCAGCCGGGAAATCAGGCAATGTAGATAGGTCATTACCAAATATTGCAGAAGTATTACTAAATTGATTTCCAGTTAATTGCATCCCATCTCCAGAATCACCAGAAAATCTTATAGTAACGACCGAATCAGTTTTTGAATTTTTATTTGTCATTTTTACATTAATTATAAATAAGTAATCAGATAATGTTCTAAATTTACCTTTATAATAATATTTCAACAAAAAGAAATTATTTATTGTGTTAAATTATATGTTTTAAATTCAATGCATGGATAACAAATCAAATATTAAACTTACTCAATATTCTAGTGGGGCTGGTTGAGCTTGTAAAATTCCTGCTAAGGATCTAACTCAAGTTTTGAGTAAATTAAACTTTTCAAGTAATAAATCTGAATCAAACTTTGAAGACTTTGATGATTGTGGCGTTTACAACATTAATCAAAAAGAATCAATCATACAAACAGTTGATTTTTTTACACCAATTGTTGATGATCCATACACATTTGGACAAATTGCAGCTGCGAATGCATTATCTGATATTTATGCTATGGGAGGCAATCCTTTATTTGCACTTAATATAGTTGCTTTCCCTACTGATAAAATTCATCATGAAATTCTAACTAAAATATTACAAGGAGGCCAAGATAAATGCAGTCAAGCAAAAATTAATATTTTAGGGGGTCATTCAATAAAAGATGATGTCCCTAAATATGGCTTAGCTGTAACTGGCATTATTAAAACCAATAATATTTTACGTAACAATACACCAAAAGAAAATGATTCTATTTTATTAACTAAGCCACTAGGAACTGGGATTATAACTACTGCCATAAAAAAAGATTTATGCAATAAAGCTACTTTAGATAATGCTATTAATTTAATGACAACATTAAATATAGATATTTCAAGTATAAGCAATAAAATAAATGCATGTACAGATGTTACTGGCTATGGCTTATTAGGTCATCTAAATGAAATGTGCAATAATAATTTAAATGCTCGCATTAACTATAATTTGATTCCATTTATTGATAATACTGAAACTCTTGCAAAAAATAATATTATACCAGGTGGTTCAAAAAATAATTTAAATTATTATAAGTCGTCAATTGAATTTGATTCATCAATAAAAAAATATCAAAAATTTATGTTAGCAGATGCTCAAACATCAGGTGGACTATTATTATCTGTATCTAATAAATATATCAATGAAGTTGTCACTTTTTTAAATAATCAAAACAAATATGAAACGGTAATAATAGGTAAATTTACATCAAATCAAGATAAAAATATTTTTGTAACTAATGAGTAAAATATTTCTAGATAATAATTCAACCACACCAATAGATCCTGAAGTTTTAGATACAATGATTCCTTTTTTTAAAACAAAGTTTGGAAATTCTTCAAGTAGAACTCATTCATTTGGTTGGGAGGCTGAAGCCTCAGTAGAAATTGCAAGAGAACAAATAAGTAATCTTATTAATTGTGAACCAAATCAAATAATTTTTACTTCGGGTGCAACTGAATCAAATAATATTACCCTTTTAAATACCTTGAACCAAAATAAACGACATATTATAACAATTAGTACTGAGCATAAGGCTATTATTGATATATGTAATCACCTAAATAAACAACATAATGTAGACATAACATATATTAAACCTAATACAAATGGAATTATTGATATTGAAAAATTAAAAGAAAAATTAACTGACCAAACATATCTTATTAGCGTTATGCATGTAAATAATGAAATAGGTGTAATTCAACCTATTGAAGAAATAGGAAAAATATGTTTAGAAAATAATATTTTATTTCATGTAGATGCTGCTCAGTCTTTAGGTAAAATATCTATAGATGTAAATAAAATGAATATTAATTTTTTATCTATTTCAGCCCATAAAATATATGGTCCAAAAGGAGTTGGGGCACTATACTATAATAAAGAAATCAAACCTATATCGTATGGTGGAAGTCAAGAAAAATCTATTAGACCTGGTACTTTGCCTGTCCCCTTAATTGTAGGTTTTGGCAAGGCTTGTCAAATTGCAAAAAATGTAATGATCAAAGAGGCACAAAAAATTCTAGAGATGAGAAATTTATTATTAAAAAACATATTGGCAAAATATCCTGATACAATTATAAATGGGGATATTGTCAATAGAATAGAAGGAAATTTAAATTTAAGTTTTCCAATATTAAAGGGGCAATCAATTGTTACCTCTATGCCTAAAATTGCAGTATCTTCCGGCTCAGCCTGCACATCTTCATCTCCTACGCCATCACATGTTTTATCAAATATAGGGTTAAATAAAAAATTATCAAATTCATCAATAAGAATTGGTATTGGAAGATTTAATACCAAAGATGAGATTCTAATTGCAACACAAGAAATTATTAATTGTATTGAAAGAAAAATAAATGCTAGATAAAGAAAAAATCATTGATGTTATCAAAACATGTTATGATCCAGAAATACCAGTTGATTTATGGAATCTTGGTTTAATATATAAAATTGACTATGTCAAAGATACAAATAATAAAAATACTGTTGATATAACAATGACATTAACAACACCTGGATGTGGAATGATAGATATTATAGCGCAAGACTTAAAAAATAAAGTCAATGAAATCAAAGAAGTTGATAAAGTTAACATAAACATTACATTTGATCCACCTTGGGAGCCTAAAATGATGAGCGATTCTGCTAAAAAAATATTGGGATTAGGTTCTGAAAAAAAAGAAAGTAATTGGGAGTAATATGGAGACTATACATTTAGATGATTTTTTAGAAAATCAAATATTAAAAGAAGATGAATTTAGAAAAAAAATTAAAAATACTAATTGGAATAACTATACAAATAAAAAAGTTTTAATTAAAGGTTGTGCTCAAGCACATATTCCTACATGGGCATATATGATTATTACTTCTAAACTTATAAAATATGCTAAAAGTATTTATTTTGGAGAAGCTTGCTCCGCAGTTAAAATATTTAATTCAACTAAGAATTAAAATAAAATTCACATTTAATAAATAAAGAATTATCATAATATATTTCTGATGGAGAATTTATATTAATATTTGATTCATCAAATCTAATCAATTCTTTCAAACTTCCAATTCGGCGACCATTAACACCCTTATTTAAACTATATAATAAAAAAACATTAGAATTATTCTTAAGATTCCACTTAAAAACAAAATTTGCTACAGCTGAACTATAAAATGCAGTGTATAATAAATAATCATTATCTTCAATCAATGAATTGGTTTCATCAATAGTTGGAAAATTATAATCAGTGAAATTTTCATCTACATAATACTGATTTGAATTTTCAACCCATATATCCTCATGGATAAAATATTCAGTATATAATTTAAAGGTAAAATTATTAGAAGAAGCAGCTAATTGAGCTGTATAATATATTTCCTTGTTATTAGAATTGGTAAAGATATATTGAAATTCATCCAATCTAGTATTATTATTGAAATTTTTATTAGTAGGGATATAGTGTGAGCTAGCTGGTTGACTTATTTTTAAAAAATGGTAGGTTTCATAATAAGACAATAAATCATAACTAAAATCTATCTCTATCCAATGCTTTGGTCTTAAGACTAATTCAGCAATATATTCTTCACCCTCATCTTCAATATCATTAACAAATTTTTTCATTGAAATCGAATACTCTAATAAATCAGATATAGCATTTCCATAAGTTATATTAAGAGTCTGATTATTAGGCTTTTTTATTGTTTTTTGTAAATCAAGATTAAAGTAATCATCATAAAATTTATCATTAAAATGATCGTACTCCTTGGAATATCCCAAATTTAAATACGAAAAATCATTAATTGTCAAATCATAATTAAAAGAAATAATATCAGATAGTAAATCATTAGAATAATTTTTAGCTTTATAATATTGTAGAACATATTTCGATTCAATCATATCATTTGAATCATTAATTGTCAAGCCTAAATTCTGCTCATCTAAATTATTTCTAAATAAATATCCTAAATCATTAATATCTAAATCTTTATCGTACTTATTATTCTTATACCAAAAATCTATAAACAAATCTTTATTAATAAATGTGAAAATATCAGATCTATACCCAATCTCTATATTTTTACCAAATCCCATTTTATTTTCAACTTTTGAATTTATAAATTGGCCATCAAGAAAAAATTTGTTATCTAAAAAATTAAATGAATAGTCATAACCATAAACATTATTATTATTATTTCTTGTCTTATAATTTGTACCTATAACTCCTATCTTAGATTTATTATTAATTATTAAATTTGACAATCTGAAAACTGATGACTGAATATTATATAAATTTTGACTGTATATATCATCTTCATCTCTTAAATTTTTTGGAGTTGATTCAGCTAATATCAATCCATAGCTAAGTTTATCATTTTTAAACGTATACTTTGCTGCATGACTTAGCTTTGTTTGAAAAAAAGAAAATGGATCTGAGTCATTATAACGTTCAATACCACCAATTCTTCTTGAATAAAAAACTCGTATAGGTGTTTTAAAGAACAATCCATTTTCTAAAAAAAAGCCTCTTTTCTCTTTAAATAAAGTTTCATAGGGGCTATTGTTAACTTCTGATGGGTCTTGATTAATTTCTCCAAAATCAGGATTATAAGTATAATCAAAAGTAGCATTTGGGTTAACAGAGTATCTCAAATTGAAACCGATATTATTTTGTTTAAATTTTTTATTAAAGCTAGTTGTATCTGCAGAAAGATCTATATCATTATCTTCAGTAATTGTTATTTGATAAAACAAATCATCATATGAAGAATTTCCAAATAATAAATAGGGATTAAACTGAATTGATTTTTTATGCTTTATAACCATACCTTTTAAATGACCATATTTAGATACAATACCTATCTTCTCTATAGGAACAATTACCCATGAAATATATTCATTAATAGATTTAATATATCTAACTATATTCATACCCCAAGTTAAATTCTCACCATAGCTTAATCTTAAATTTTTAAAAGGAATTTTATACTCAATACTCCAACCTGAGTCAGAACTAAAAACCTGCGCTTCCCATTGTGCATCCCAATTATCATCAATCTGAGTATCATTATAAATTATATAATCTGATTTAACACCAGAACTATTAACAGCAAATCCATAACCAGACTGGTGATCATGATGCGTATCAAACTCTAAAATAAAATAGTCTGATTTTAAATCAAATACACCAAAAAAATCATCATCTGAACCATGTTTGTATATAATTTTATTTGATGCGTGTTCTAAATAAACACCTATATAAATATAACTATCATCATAGCAAATTTTAGCTTCTGTTATTTCAGATGGAACACCATTAATAGTAGGCTCAGCCTGCTCAAATCCCTCAATTTTTTTCAGCTTAGCCCAAATACTTTCATCAAGCTTCCCATCTAAAATTATTTGATTTGATAATATTTTTTTAGGAGTATAATTTTTATTGATTTTATAATTTTTATATGGTTCATTATGATCAGACGACAGCATCAAATTAACAAAAATCATCAAAGATGCTATATTTAATAGTATTTTTCTCATTGTTATAATTTACAATATATGAATTATAGCAAACTTAATAAAAAGTTAGTTTATAAATATTATTGTGTGTATATTAAACATACCGACTAGTCGGTTTATTTAAAAAATAAAGGTTAATTTTATGAAAATTTGTGTTCTTATTAAGCAGGTTGCATCAGAAGACTCATCTATAGTCTTAAATGATGATAAATTATCATTAAATACTTCTAGCATTAATTTTGTTAGCAATGAGCCTGACACCTATGCATTGGAAGAAGCATTGTTAATTAAAGAAAAGTATGATGCAGAGGTTACTGTTTGTACGCTTGGATCAGATACTGCGAGGCAAGTTCTAAAAGATGCGCTTGCAAAGGGTGCTGATAAAGGAATGTTTATATCTAATGAAGGATTAGATGATTCTTCCCCGCTAAATATTGCAAAAATTATTGCAACAGCACTTAAAGATGAAAACTATGACTTAGTTCTATCGGGCCTTCAGTCAAATGACCAAGGCTTTTCTCAAGTAGGCTTATTAGTTGCTGAATATTTAAATACATCTCATGCTTCATTGGTCATGGGGACTGAGCTGATTAATGACTGTAAAGATGTGAAAGTTAAGCTAGAGCTTGAAAATGGATGGTTTCAATGGTCAGAACTATCTCTACCTGCAAGTCTAACAATACAATCTGGAATAAATTCTCCAAGGTATGCTACACTAAAAGGAATTATGTCTGTAAAAAACAAAGAAGTCAAAGATATTAATCCAAATGATTTTGGGATTCAGTTTAATGATTCATATAAAACATTAGAAAAATTTACTCCTCAAAAATCTAAAGAAACTGAAACTATCGATGGTTCTGCTGATGAAATGGTTGAAAAACTTATTGATATAATGAAAAATAAATTAAGGGTAATACAATAATGAAATTTTTAGTATTTATACAATCACTTGAATCAAAAATTAATAATAATTCATTAGAATCATTATGCGCAGCTCAAAAATTAGCAGACAAATATAATGCTGAAGTTCACGCTGTTACGTTTGACAAAGCAGTATCAGAAAATCTATCAAACTATAATATATCTAGCACAATATATATAAACAACAATGAATTAAATGATTATAATCCTATCTACTACTCAAAATGTCTTGAAATCTTAAATAATGAAATAAATCCTGATTTATTAATTTTTGGTCACAGCTATGAAACAAGAGATTGGGTACCAAGACTAAGCGCACGATTTGAATGTCCTTTTATATCTGATTGTACAAACTTCGATAATGACATGTCTTTTATAAGGCCTGTCTATCAAGCAAAACTTAATGAAAAAATTAAGCTAAGCGGTAAAGGAATTATTTCTTTTCAGGCGGGTTCTTTCTCGAAAGATGATTTAGTTGAAGGAAGCTCAAATATTGATGAAAAAACACTAAATTTATCTGATGTAAACCTATCAATTAGGCCTGGCGAAAGATTTAAAGAATCGGCTGAAGGAGTAGATTTATCAACAGCTGAAGTTATCGTTTCTGTTGGAAGAGGTATATCAAAAGAAGAAAATATTCCATTAGCAAAAGAGCTTGCAAAAAAATTAAATGCTCAAATCGGAGCATCTAGACCAGTTGTAGATGCGGGATGGCTTGACCACTCATTTCAAATCGGTAGTTCTGGTCAAACTGTAACTCCAAAATTGTATCTAGCGTTAGGTGTTTCTGGCGCAATACAACACCTAGTTGGCATGAAAGGATCAAAAAATATTATTGCAATAAATAAAGATCCTAATGCTCCCATATTTGAGATTTCAGACTATGCTGTTATAGGTGATATGTTTGAAATTCTACCAAAATTGACTGAACAGCTGTAGATTACAGCTATGAAATTTAATTTTATAGAGCAAATAGTACTATTTGTACTAATCTCTGTATCCATAGGATCATTCACTTATGAACTATTTAAAAGATTCAATATTGTTCTAAAGGGCACTGGAACATTCAACTTTGATCAGATTCCGATTAGATTAAAGCGAGTTTTATTTGAATTTATTCTCCAAGTAAAAGTTATAAGGCAACGCTTTTGGCCCGGATTAATGCATGCTTTTGTTTTCTGGGGGTTTATGTTCTTTTCTATTATTACGATAGATCACTTTGGAATTGGTTTTCATGTTCATTTTCTACCTGATAATTTTAAATATTTCTATGGCATTTTCCTTGGTATGCCATGGGCTGTCTTTGTTTTAATTGGGATATTATCCTTAGCTTATAGAAGATTTATTCTAAAGCCTAAATACCTAGGAGATAAAATCTCCTACACATCTGGATTGGTAGCATTATTTATTTCTATATTAATGATTACATATATGATTGACTTTATTTATACTGGTCATCATAGCACTAGTGTTGCAATGAAAATAAATTGGTGGATTCATGCAATACTAATATTAGGCTTCTTAATTCTAATCCCAAGATCTAAACATTTACATTTAGTTCTATCACCAATAAATATTTTCTTCAAGCCTATTTTATCACCTAGTCACAAACCAGTTCCAATAGATATGGAAGGTGATGAGGAGGAATTAGAAGATTTGCTAGGTAGTTTGGATAAACTGTCAAAGAATCAGATACTTGATGTTTTCTCATGCGTGGAATGTGGTAGATGTACAGAGGTTTGCCCAGCTCACAGAGGCGGTGGAACACTTGATCCAAAGAATCATTTTATTTTAAATCTTAAAGATCCATTACTTAAAAATCAGTTAGATGTCGTTAATAACATTGATATTGATGCAGGCTGGGAATGTACAACATGTCAAGCTTGCTCCGAGGTATGTCCAGTGGGTAATGAGGTAGAAAAATCCGATGAAATACGAAATATGCAAGTATTGGTTGAGGGAAATGTTCCGCAGGAATATCAGAAATTATTCACTAATCTTCAAAATACAGGAAATACTGAAGGTGCAATGACAAGTGATATATCGGAACAATTACCTGATTTTGATGGTTCTCAGGAATATGTTCTATGGTTAGGGTGTTTTGCAAAGTATAAAATGGACCCTAAGTTTACATCATCAGTATTAAGTCTTGTAAAAATACTTGATAAAGCAAATGCAACATATGGAATACTGAAAAAAGAAAAATGTACAGGAGAACCTGCAAATCGTCTAGGAGATAAACTTACTTATAATATGCTGATGCAGTCAAACCTTGAGGAGTTGAAAACCGTACAAAAAATCATTACAATGTGTCCTCATTGCTCCGTTAATCTTGGGGTTGAATATGCTAAGTATGCAAAGATTGATTACGAAGTGTTTCACCACACTCAAATTATAGAGCAATTTATTAATAATGGAGATATACAGGTCGCGCAAAACAATAATGATAAAGTTACATTCCACGATCCGTGCAACTTATCTAGGATGATGGGAGAAGTTAATGCGCCTAGAACTGCAATAAAAGCAAGCTGTAGTGATTTTAATGAACTTGAAGAAAATGGTAAAAATACCCTGTGCTGTGGAGCTGGAGGTGGCTTATGGTGGAAAAAAGAAACTCAAGGAAAAACACATCTTGTTAGAGCAAAACAAGTTGTAGATTCAAAAGCAGATACGGTGGTTACAGGTTGTAACTTTTGCTTTGGAATGATGAATCAGGGTCTTGGGCCTCTAACTCCTGAAGGTCAAAAAGAAATTAAAGTAAAAGATGTTGCAGATATTGTTGCAGAAAATCTTCAATAAAATATGATAGAACAGTTTTGTAGCAAACTATCACCATCTATCACTTCAAATATTTTATTCACACTAGGTATTACTATTTTACTTATTACTTTCAAGAGGATGATATCAAAAAAGTGACGCTCGTCACATCACTAATCTAGACTAAGCGAAAAAAACAAATATTTCTTTGGATAATACTAAAATTATAGGTACTTTCGAACCTCGGCAAAAACGTGTGTTTTTGTGATTTATGAAATTATTGAACATTATTAAATACTTAAATAATTAATTAAGGAGGAGAATAATGAAACGATTACTAATAACCTTATCGGCATTTTGTATTTTATTTGCTGATATTTCAGATGATTTGGTTGGTCAGTGGAAATTATCTGGTCTTAAAGTAGATTATTTACATATAGCTCGTGCTACAACAGAAATTAAAGCTACAGCTGTAGTAAATGAAGATATTGAAATTACATTAAATACGATACCTGCGGGTGCGCTTTATAATGTATTCCAAAATGGACCATTTACATTAGGTATAATTGACGCTGTTAATTTGAATCTGAATGTAAACCTATGGCCTGATGGTACTGGCTATATTGCTGAAGGAAGTTTCTACCCAGATATTGACTTAGTAGGTGATAGCTGCGTAACTGAAGCACAAATTTTCCCTGTTACAGATGAATTTGTGTGGGAGTTAGGTGAAGCTGGTACTTTTTCTGATGAAAATATCATAGGTGGACCATCTGCAAATGCTTTGGCTGGTGGAGGCACAGGAGTTTATGGCTTTGGTGTAGCTCAGTCAGGTACATTTGATGGATGGCCTTCTGTTGCACTTCCAGAGAGAGTCCCTGCTGGTTTAGCTGGTATAGCTCAAGCAGAAAATGATGGCTCTACTACTTACTTAGCATACG
>CESQ01226900.1_pt1 | contig 17321 bp, 9 predicted proteins | sample 361401 | NCBI WGS metagenome assembly CESQ01 (sample SAMEA2622119, study PRJEB7988) | marine metagenome | isolation source: saline water (ENVO:00002010), including | reverse complement strand
GACTAACTACCCTAACCTACAAAGTGTTACGAAAGCGAGAACAATATCCATTTAATTTCAAAATTTTTTTCCCTGTTAAAAATCCCCCACAGGGTCGCAGTTGCAAAATATTCCATGATGATATATAATTGAAAAATAGAATACTTCAGAATGCAAAAAAATAACGCAGAGGATAAACGCCCTATAGAAGTAGATCAAGTAACAGGAGAGTATTATGTAAGATTACCTGAATGGGTTATAAATGACCAAAGTTGGTTTGAGGACTCAGAGGTAACTTTTAAAACTGATGGAGATGAACTTATTATTACTGAATATGACTAGCACTTATCACATATACTTAAGAGGAGAATGTTTGTTCAAAGATTTGGATGAATATGAGTTTAAGATTATATGGGGTAGGATATATGAATCATACTTTAGAGATGAGTTAACTTATGAACAATTTGAATATAACAATGAAGTAGTACAAGATGCAAGTTATTAAAGAAGAATTAAAGCCTTTCATTAATAGTAAACCAAAGAATAGAGAGTTGCCCCTTGAAGGTATAGAGATACACGATAATTTTCTTACAGATCAATATGTAAAACATCTTCAGAGTATCTTTTTTAATCAATCATTCCCTTGGAATTACTCTCCGTTTGTTGGTTACAATGTTGAAGACACAAAGATATCAAAGGAAGAGAGAGATAATCATTTGTATCTAATACACAAGGTCTATGATGATCTTCGTCCTATAGAAGATTCCTTCCAAACCTTCGATCAATTTCTCCCCATACTCGAAGCATTGGAGGTTCGTTCCCTTGTACGAATACGTGCATTATTATATGTGAATCAAACTGTATTAATTAAACACGAAAGTCATCAAGATGCTCCGTATCCTATAAAGGCAGCATTATTATACTTAAACGATAGTAATGGATATACTGGTTTTGAAGATGGCACTAAGGTTGAAAGTGTTTGTAATAGACTAGCATTATTTGATGGTTCTAAGCATCATCATAGTACAACGTGTACTGATGCAAAGGAACGTCTAGTAATTAATATCAATTATTTTTAAAACACCTCGTTTAGCACCTCGTGGCTCGATATTATGGAACACATTGTAAAAGACAATTTTCTTGAAAAGGATTATTTTAATTGGTTAAAGGAAGAGTTTCTAGAAGGAGATCTTAAATGGTCTTATCAAGATGGAGTTGCAAAAGGTAGTGATGAACCTGATTATTACTTTATTCATAGTTTTTATAATCCCGATAACTTTGAAGTAGAAAGTCCTTGGTTTAATACTCACTTAGGTAAGTTGTGCCATGAGTTAGGTATTCGGGCGATTAAAAGAGCAAGATTAATAATGTATACTAATCAAGGTAAACAGATTATTCATAAAAGACATAGAGACTTAGATTATGATCATACTGCTGCTCTTTTATATTTGAATACTAATGATGGTTTTACTGAATTAAATGATGGAACTCGTATTGAAAGTATTGAAAATAGATTACTAATATTCAATGGTTTTGAAGAACATAGTAGTTCAACTTGTACTGATCAAAAGAGAAGAGTGCTGATATCACTAAACTATTTTTAAGTTGACATTCGCTATATAATGCTGTATGATATGTTTGTAATTACACAACATTATGGCAAAAGGATTTACTGTAAAAGCGAAATCTCCCGTCAAAGCAAAAGAACCTGAGTTCGATTATGATAAAGCACGAGAGATGGTCAAAGGTAAAACAGTCGTATTCTGTTTACCAGGAAGAGGAGTTTCATATACTTTCTTAAAAGCATTTGTACAATTAAGTTTTGATTTAGTTCAAGCAGGTGCTTCTATACAAATAAGTCAAGACTATTCATCAATGGTTAACTTCGCACGTTGTAAGTGCTTAGGTGCTAATGTATTGAAAGGTCCTGATCAAGAACCTTGGCAAGGTCAACTACCATATGACTACCAATTATGGATTGATAGTGACATTGTATTCAATACTGAGAAGTTCTGGCAGATTGTATTGATGGATCAGGACATCGCAGGGGGTTGGTATTGCACTGAGGATGGTAAGACTACATCTGTGGCACATTGGTTGGAGGAAGACGATTTCCGCACCAATGGTGGTGTTATGAACCACGAGACACTAGAGAGCATTTCTAAGCGTAAGAAGCCTTTTACTGTTGACTACAGTGGGTTTGGTTGGTTATTAATCAAGAAGGGTGTATTTGAGCATAAAGAGATGCCTTATCCTTGGTTCGCACCAAAAATGCAGGTGTTTGAGTCTGGTGAGGTTCAAGATATGTGCGGAGAAGACGTTTCTTTCTGTCTAGATGCAAAAGAAGCAGGATTTGATATTTGGTGTGACCCTCGTGTACGTGTTGGACACGAAAAAACAAGGGTAATATAAGATGGAAGTCTATAACATCTATCTCAATGGTCAATTAATACACGATAAGATAGGTAAGGATGCTATGTTTGATCTTATGGAAGATTATGCTAAGGAATATTACCTAAATCGGGATAAAGAAGGTGTTATAGACCCCAAATCACTCAAAATAGAAACACAAAAACTTTAATTTTACATTATTATGGCAGTTAAAACTAAAACAGGTGTATGGGGAAGTATTGAAATAGAACCAACTCCTAAAAAAACATCTCAAGGCAGAGGAAAGCATACAAAATACTCTGCAACCTCTCGAAATAAGGCAAAAAAGAGGTATAGAGGTCAAGGAAAATAAGAAAAACCGCCCGAAAGGGCGTTTTTTTATGTCTAATATAAAATTTTATGTTTCGTGTCTAAATAAAACAAGAAAATAGTATTAAATATACCTTTCTATGCCTATTATACGAAAATCTAGGGCGTTTAAGGACATAAGTTTATCTTTTAAACCGCATCCTGTTACTAAAGACTTACCTGCTTTGGTGAATGAACGTGCGATTGTTAGATCAGTTCGTAATTTAATCGAAACTATACCAACAGAAAGGTTTTTTAGACCAGATATTGGAACAAATATTCGTGATAGTTTGTTTGAAAACTTTCATCCTACACTATTAACCATTATTGAAGACCAAATAAAAGAAACTTTAGCAAATAATGAACCAAGAATTAATAATGTTAATGTTCAATTAGATCCATACATAGATCAAAATGCATTTGAGACAACAATATTTTTTGACATCATTGGATTAGACGTTCCAACTCAGTCATTCTCATTCCTATTAGAACCTACCAGATAATATAATGGCGTTCACCCAGTACACAAGCCTAGATTTTGATGAAATAAAGGCACAAATTAAGGATTATCTTAGATCAAACTCTAATTTTACAGATTTTGACTTTGAAGGATCTAACTTTTCTGTCTTAATTGATACACTAGCATATAACACTTATATTAATTCATTTAATGCTAATTTATTAGCAAATGAATCTTTCTTAGATTCAGCAACTTTGAGAGAGAATGTTATATCACTTGCTCGTAATATAGGTTATGTACCCCGTTCAAAAACTGCTGCAAGGGCATCTATTTGGTTTACGGTAGAAATAGAGGGTGAAGATCCAAATGTCACTACAGAACGTTTAAAGAGGGTATACTTAAAGCCAGGTCTAGTGTGTGTAGGAAAGGCAAATGATACTTCATTTAGGTTTTCGGTAACAGAAACTCATTCTACACCAGCAATTATTAATCGTATTGAAGATGGGAGAAATATCTATAGAGCACAGTTTGGATCTCCTACTGAACCTATAGAAATTGTTCAAGGAACATTTCTATCAAAAACTTTTGTATATGTCGATAATCAAGATCAAAGATTTATTTTAGACAATCCTGATATTGATACTTCTACAGTAAAAGTTAATGTTGGTTCAAAAGATCAAGATGTTATTGGAGCACCTTTAGGTACTGAGTGGAAAAAGGTTGATAATATTGTAAACATTAATAAGAACTCTGAAATATATTTCTTACAAGAAATATCAGATGAAAAACATGAAATACTGTTTGGTGATGGAATAATAGGTAAATCATTAGGATCACAAGCTATTGGTAAAACAAATATGAGTGGTCAACCACTTAGTAATGATAAAATAAGTGTTACCTATATTGTTTGTGATGGTGAAGAGGGTAATGGTGCTAGTCAATTTGATTTCCAAGGTGGATTCTTAGATGGTGATCCTGCACTTGTTGGGACAAAAGTATTGAAACCATTCAATTCTGTAGCAGTTAATAATGTTAGAGCTGCTGCAAATGGTGCTGAAATAGAAAATCTTTCTTCAATCAAATATTATGCTCCTAGAATATATTCTGCTCAGTATAGAGCAGTTACTTCTAGAGACTATGAAGCGGTAATAGAAAGCATTTACCCTAGAACAGAATCTGTTGCTGTTGTTGGTGGTGAGGAGTTAGATCCACCTCAATTCGGTAAAGTGCAAATTAGTATTAAACCTAGAAATGGAACTTATGTTTCTGACTTTGATAAGTTGCAAATTAAAAATAAACTTAAAAATTATGCTGTTGCAGGTATAAATGCTGATATTGTAGATCTTAAAGTTCTATATGTTGAACTACATTCAACAATTTATTATAACAGTGCATTTAATTCTGATCCTGCTGGATTAAAAGCAAGAGTAACGAGTACTCTTGATACTTATGCAAATAATATTGATATTAATAAATTTGGTGGTAGGTTTAAGTATAGTAAGATTTTACAGTTAATTGATAGGGTTGATGATTCGATTACTTCTAATATTACTAAAGTGATTATTAGAAGGGATATGAAAGTTTTAATTGATCAATTCGCACAATATGAACTATGTTTTGGTAATAGATTCTATATTAATTCTCAAGGATTTAATATAAAGAGTACTGGATTTAAAATTAATGGTAGTAATAATATTCTTTATCTAACTGATGTTCCAAATAAGAATGTAGATGGTTCTTTAGATGGTAGTGGTAAAGGTATTTTAAGTGCTATTACTAGAAATCAGAAGAATGAACTTAAAGTTATTGTTAAATCTGTAGGTACTGTTGATTATGTTAAAGGAGAAATACTATTAAATACTGTAAATATAACAGAAACAGTTGCTGCAAATAATTTAATTGAGATACAAGCATTTCCAGACTCTAATGATGTTATAGGATTGAAAGATCTCTATCTAACATTTAACACTTCTAATACTACGATAAATATGGTTAAAGACGTTATTGCTTCTGGAGAAGATGTTTCTGGAGTTGTATTCTCAAGAGATTACTATACATCAAGTTATGCTAATGGGGACCTGGAGAGGAAATAAAGAATGTTAGATATTGATACAAGAGTAAAATTAAATCAGATAATTGAAAACCAATTACCTGAATTTTTAAGATCTGATTTTCCTTTAGCAGAAGATTTTCTTAAAACTTATTATCTTTCACAAGATTCTCAAGGTTCTTCTGGAGATATACTTAATAATTTTGACCAATATCTTAAGGTTGATAATTTAACATCTGATGTTATTCTAGGTACTGCTACTTTAAGTGGTGAAATTGACGAAACATCTACCGAAATTACTCTATCATCAGAAACTAATCCATATCCAACAGATGGATATCCTGCTGAATATGGATTATTAAGAATAAATGATGAAATTATTACATATACTAGTAAGACAGCAACTACTTTTAGTGGTTGTATTCGTGGTTTTAGTGGTGTAACCAAATATAATGTAGGTATTGCTACTTTTATTACTAGTCCAAATGGAGATCCAACTGAGTTTAGAAACTCTACTCCTGCAAGTCATGCTAATGGTGCAAAAGTTACTAACCTTAGTGTATTATTTTTACAAGAATTTTATAAGAAATTAAAGAAACAATTTTTACCTGGATTTGAAAATGTAGATTTTACTGACAATCTTAATGTTGGTAACTTTTTTAAACACGCTAGATCTTTTTATCAATCAAAAGGTATAGAAGAATCTGTAAAAATACTATTCAGGGTTCTTTATGGTGTTGATCCTATTATCTTAGATTTAGAAGATCGGTTAATCAAACCTTCTGCTTCAGAATTTATTCGTAGAGAAGTTGTTATTGCAGAACCAATTAGTGGCGATCCTTCCAAATTGGTAGGACAAACAATCTATAAGTCTACAGATTTAGAGACTAATGCTTCAGTGTCTGAAGTTGAACCATTAACTAGAGAAGAAAAAGTATATTATAAACTTTCTTTGTTTGTAGGATTTAGTGATAGGGATCTTATAGAAGGTACATTTACAATACCTGGTAAAACTAAAGTTCTAGAAGATTGTCCTGTTGGATTTTCAACAATATCAGTTGATTCTACTGTTGGATTTGGACACACAGGAACGATTATAAGCGGTACTAATTCGATAGATTATACATCTAAGTCTATTAACCAATTCTACGGTTGTAGCGGCATTGAGGAGGCAATCAGCGTTGGTTCTGATATTAGATCTAATGAAGTTATTTTTGGATATGAAGATGGTGATCTTAATCATAAGACTGAATTAAGAATTACAGGAGTTCTTTCAAAATATGAAGGATTAAGTGATATTTCTTTAATAAATGAAGGAGAAGATATATTTGTTAAAAATGTTGGAGAATCTATACAAAATAAATCTAATCCAACTTATAAAGAAATATTTGCCAATTCTTTTATCTACAATACAAGTTGTAGATATCAAATTGAATCTATTAATGGATCTACTTTTAAATTGTTAAGTATTATTGATAAATCAAGTTTAAGACTTAATGATAGTGTTGAAATCTTAGAAAGAAATAGCAATACAAAAGTTGCTGATGTTAATATCTCAGATTTAAATGTAGTTAACAATACTATAATAGTAAGTGGAGTATTTAATCTTAATTCATTAAAATTATATGATATTAGAAGAAAGATAAAAAAAGTATCGTCTTTTGGTGCAGAACTAAAAGAAGGTAATAATTCTTATATTGGAGATGTTTTAAACGTTTATGTTGATGGTGAAAAGGATGGATATGTAACATCTAACTCACTTCCAAGTTATGGATTAGATAATACAGTTAAAGTAAATAAGAATTCAATAACTTCTGGAGATGCTTCTGAATATGGAGTGTGGGACCCCAATTGCGATTTACCTCCAAATAGTCGCCCACTTGGTTTTGATGAATCGATTTCTTGTAGACAATTTAGAGCACCAGGACTTCGTAACGAAGATCAAGTAAGACAAATAGGATCTAGTGGAGAATTAATACGAGTAGATTCTTATGAATGGTTAACACTTGACAATCCTTCAACATTTATAACTGGTGAGTCTATAATTTATAGTTCTGATGAAGGATCTACAGACTATCCAAATTTAGAAACTGGAAAAATATATTATGTTGAAGTTAAAAGATCTGATAGAAGAAAAATTAGATTATATAATTCAATAACACAAGTTGGATCAAATGAAGATTTTATTGCAATTGGTGTTTGTAATATAACCGATTCTCATACATTAACTAAAGAGTCTCAATATGGAAAGAAACTAAGTGCAAATAAAATATTAAGAAAATTCCCATTATCACAAGATTTGTATATTGCTAGTAAGGATGAGACTCCTACTAGAGAAATTGGAATATTAATTGATGGTGTAGAAATTAAAACACCAATATCAGAAGATTATATGTATTATGGACCAATTGAGTCTATTGAAGTGTATAATGGTGGAGAAGATTATGATGTAGTAAATCCACCAAAATTAAAGATTCAAGATAGTCATAATTCTGGAGTTAATGCATTTGTAGAACCAGTTATTACTGGATCTGTTAAGAATGTATTTGTAGATCCATCTGATTTTGATATTGATAGTGTTGTTTCTGTTTCTATAGAAGGTGGTAATGGTAGTGGATGTATATTACAACCTATTGTAAGACAAAGATATAGGGAAATAGAATTTGATAGTAGAGATACATTTTTTGCAGGTGGTATTTCTATTGAAGATGAAACAATAACATTTAAGACTAATCACAACTTAGAAACAGGGGAAACTGTTTATTATAACAGTAATGGACATCCAGAGATGGGTACTGGTCCAGCTTATGATACTACAAATACTGCAACGGGAACATTATCAAATGGTGCTCCATATGTGGTACGTAAAGTAAACGAAAAGACAATTACATTATATGATAAGTTTAATGATGCAATAGGTATAGCAGGTATTAATACTATTGGATTTTCAACTTCAACTAAAGCATCTGGTACTCATAAGTTTAGAACTGGTCTTAAAAATTACTTATTTGATATTAAAATAATAGAACCTGGAAGTGATTATACTTATAAAAAAATTAATGTTAATCCATCAGGTATTTCAACACATCATTCAAAAATAGATTATAATAATCATGGATTTGAAGATGGTGATTTAATTCATTATAAGAATACTGGAATTAGTGAATGGCAAACTACTTTTGGTCCTGCTTATAGTGTTAATCCAGTAATGAGAATAAGACTTCAAATTGATACTGGAGTTTATACTTTTACAGATACTAATACTGTTGTTGGATCTAATATAACTGGAGAACCACTTGTAGTCGGTAGTAAAAGATATAGTCTTGGTGCAGAAGCAATTAATACTGGTGATGCAATCATATATGAGATACAGGTAGAAGATCTTGTAAATGAAAGATCAATTGATGGATTGGATTTAACACATTCTTATAATGTGTTAAAGATTGATAATCATTCATTCAGATTATCTGATGCTGGAGTGAAAGAAGCAACATCAGATTTAAATTACATTAGGCGTGAATATGTCGATTTAAATACAGTAGGAATAGGAACTCAAACATTCACTTATCCAGATATTGTAGTAAAGGCAGATATAACTTATAGTGGTATTACATCACAAACAAATTTAGAAAATTATCAGTACACTTTCACACCTGTTGTTACTGGAAGTATAACTGATGTTAATATCTATGAACATGGAACAAAATATGGAACTACTGTTTTAAATCATCATAAAGATCCTATAATTAGCATACAAAATGGTAAGGAAGGGGAATTAGGTTTAAGTGTAGTTGATGGGAAAATAGTAGATGTTCAAGTATTAAACAAAGGAAAAGAATATTATTCTTTACCAGATATTGTTGTAGAAACTACTGGAATAACAACTAGTGGTGTTTATGGTAATGGTGCTGTTCTTAGACCAGTAATTAAAGATGGTAGATTGGATGATGTTATTGTAACTAATCCTGGAATTGGATATACTGCTGGTCAAGTTAATGCATATCCCGTTTCTAGAGGTATTAATGGACTACTTGAGAGTAGAATCAAACGTCATATTATTGATAATATAAACAGGGAAAGTAATTATGGATTAGAATCTATAACTGGTGATCTTAATTTAAGTGTAATTGGTTATAATCAAACTATTGCTAATGCTTTCGGTGACGATGGAACAAAACATTCACCTATAATTGGATGGTCTTATGATGGACACCCAATATATGGTCCTTATGGATTTACTGATCCAACTAAATTAGGTCCAATTGTTGGTATTGTAACCTCTGGATATGTCTTAAATCAGTCTGGAATATCTACTTTATCTGATAATGGATTAAGACCAGACTCTGATGAATATTCACCAGGATATTTTACTACTGATTGGATTTATGATGGTAGTGGACAGCTTGACAAACATAATGGTAGATATTGTAAAACACCAGAGTTTCCTAATGGTGTTTATGCTTATTTTGCTGGAGTAAGTACTAGTTTACAAACTAACAAATTAGTACCAAAATATCCATACTTTATTGGTAATACTTATCGTTCACCCTTTATATCATCAAACACAACTTTAACTCAAGATTTTGACTTTAATTCGTCTAATCTTTCAAGAAACACTTTTCCATATAAAGTTGGTGATCAATTTGCAAATAACGATTTCATTATTGAATCAAATGAATTTTTAAGACAACTTAGCACTGTTGAATCTGTAACATCAGGTATAGTTGATGAAATAAAAGTTTTAGATGGTGGTAAAAATTATAAAGTTGGTGATTTTACAGTATTTGATAATAAAGGAACTAATGGTTCTGGTATTAGAGGATTGGTTAAATCTATAGCAGGTATTGGAGTTTCCAGTATTGAAACTCAGGTTGATAAATTTGAGAATGCAGTTTTTGTATGGGAATCCGAAAATGAAGTGTCTGCAACTTATTATCCTTTCATTGAGGTAAATGATGGAGATTTTGTTGCTATTTCAGGTCTTAGTAGTTCTATTGTAGGATTAACAGATTCATTTAGTGTTGGTGTTAAGACTGATACTATTGGATTAGCAAAAACAATGTCTTACAACAACCTTGTAACTGGTGATGTTGAAGATATTTACGTTAATATCATACCAGAAACAGTATCTATTGGTTCTTCTTTAAGAATTAATAATGATGAAATTGTTCAAGTATTGAATAAGTTTGATCTTGGATCAATTTTAAGGGTTAAAAGGTTTGGTGTAGGTGCTGCACATAGTTATAGTTCTAGAATAGATGTTTTAAATACAAAAATTACTTTACCAGCTAGGGTTAAAAGGTTTGAATCTGATCTTAATCATAAATTATTTTTTAATCCTAAACAATCTGTTGGTTTAGGTCTTACAGTTGGTGGAGGTATAAGTGTTGATTACACTATAGGTGAAACAACTACAGAAGTTCCTATTCCAACTAGAGCAATATATTTACCAAATCATCCATTTAAAACTGGAGAAAAATTAACATTTAGGAAAAAGGGAACAGCATCTTCTTTACTTGTTGGTGAATCTGAAACTACAAATGACTTATTTAATTTACCTGATGTAACTAGTAATACTTTTGATGTATATGCAATTAATAAGGGTCAAAATTATGTTGGACTTGTTACTGTAGTGGGTGCAGCATCAACTTCAGAAGGATTATTTTTCCACGGAAATGGTAGTGATGATTTTGAATATTCTTTAGAAACAAAAAAAGATCAAGTTATTGGTGATATTGATAAGATTGTTTCAACAATTACAACTAAAATAGGTGCTGCTGATACAACAACTCATAATATACAAACTGGAGATATTGTTTCCTTGACGGTTGTTCCTAATACAATTGTTGGATTAGGTAGTACTGCCCCATTAACATTATCATTTAATGAGGAGTTTCAAAAATTAGTAGTTAATGAGATATCATTTGCAAATACTGATATTGATACAAGTAATAGTACAATTACAATTAATAATCACGGATACAAAACAGGTGATAGAGTTCTTTATCGTAGTAGTCAACCTGCAACTGCTAAAGAAGTCTTTAGTATTTTAACAGAAGATTTAAAGGGTTGTTATTTTGTAAGTGAAGTAGATTCTAATACAATACAATTGGGTAAAACCTTATTAGATGTTAAAACAGATCCACCACAATTAATTGATCTTAAAACTACTGGTGGTGCTGTTCATACATTTGGTTTAATTAATCCACAAATTGAAGTTGTTAAAAAGTCTAGATTGACATTTGGTGTTGGTAGTTCTACTTTAGAAGGGTATGATTTAAAATTCTATTATGATAAAGATTTTAAAAATGAGTTTGTTAGTGTTGGTGTTGGTCAAACCTTTAACGTAATTAGTTCTAATGGAATTATTGGTATTGGTTCTACAGCTACAAGATCTGTCGCTTATACAGATTCAACCCCCACTCGATTATATTATGCTTTAAGTAAAGGTGGATATATTAGTACAGCAGATAGATTAGTTGAAAATAATTCAGAAATAAAGTTTGTTGATAGTGCATATAGTGGTACTTATAATGTACTTGGAATAACTTCAAATACCTTCCAAATATCACCTTATACTGTTCCTTCAGTATTAACATATAAAGAAGATCAATGTGAAATAATCAAATATTCAACTGAATCTAAAACCGTAATTGGTCCTATTGATAGTGTAAAGATAATATCTAAGGGTTATAATTATAAATCATTACCAACATTTGATTATGTTTCTAGTGATACTGGAGAAAATGCTAATATTGTTGCATTGTCAACATCAATAGGTAGAGTAAATGAAATTAGAATTATTGATATTGGATATGAATATGCATCTGATAAAACATTAAGTCCAGAAGCATTTGTTCCTCCTGTAATTAGAATTGATAATCTTGATACTGTTAAGGAAGTTAAAGTAGTTGATGGTGGTAAAGAATATTTGAGTCCACCTGATATTGTTGTTTATGATCCAGATATAGATGAAATTGTTGATACTACTTCATTAGTAGCTAAGACACCTAATCAATCTATATCTGAAGTTGAAGTAATAGCACCAATACAAGGTCTTAATTCAATTAATCATAGAATTATTGCAATTAACAATTCAAATGGAGTTGGTATTAATTCTATTACTGGTGGTGGAACAGGCATAGTTACTTGTATTCTTAATACACCTATTAATGGATTTGCTGTTCCACCATTTAGTATTGGTGACGATATTTTTGTTGAAGGTATTGAATTATTTGGTGAAGCAGGTATTGGAACTCAAAGTAATGTTGGTTCTGGTATATCATCTGAAGGTGATGGTTATAACTCCGAAAATTATCAATATAGATTCTTTAAAGTTGATGATTTTATTAATACAAATCCAGCAATATTAAAATATAATTTAATTGGATTAACTACAAATCCAGGTATTGCTAAAACTTTCCAATCTGGTTATGCAAATATTATTAATAGATCAAAATATCCAGTTTTAGATTCTATACAGGAAAGAGGAAAATATGCTATTAACGAACCATTATATGTTTTATTTAATGGTCAATTTGTTGAAAGAGATTTGAAAGTAGTAGATGCTAGAGATGATTACATTAAAATAGATGGCACATATCAGTTAAAAATTGGTGATAGAATTAAAGGTAGTGTAAGCGATGTTACCTCTTCAGTAATTAATCTTACTGAAAATAAAGCTAGATTTAGAGTTAGTTATTCTAACCGTCAAGATCAAGGATGGGTTGATAATACGGGTAAAATTAGTGAAGACCAACAGGTAATTCCAAATAATGATTATTATCAGAACTTATCATATTCTGTTAAGAGTAGTATTGCTTGGGATACTTTTGTAGATTCTTTGAATAGAACTGTTCATCCTGCAGGATTAAAGAACTTTGCAGACGTTAGTATTGGATCTACAGTAAATGTTTCAACTTCTTATGGATCAACTACTAATAATGTTGTCATTTTAGATGTTTTAAATGAAAAAAGAGTAGATACTATTAATAATTATGATCTTGCTCTTGATTATGATGCTAGAGATAGTAAGTCAAAATTTGTACAATTTGAAAATAAAAAATTAACCGATTTTACTAAATGTAAAACTAATAGAGTTCTTATTCATGATGATATTAGTCCTTTATTCTCAAGTAAAGGAATACAAGATTTATTTACTGAAATAGAAGAACTAAAATCTAAATTTGGAAAATATTTAATACAAATTATAGATCCTGATACTTATGATGTTCAGATTAGTGATTTAGTTGTGTTAACAACAACTAATGATGCATTTCTTATTGAAAAGACTAGTGATTTTACTAATATGAAGTTAGGTGATTTTACTGCAGATTCAGATTCATTTAACAGAAAGACATTAAGATTTGATCCAACTGAAAAATATGATAAGGATCATGATATAAAAGTTCTTAAAACTTCATTTAATACAAGTCTAGGTTCTACTGGAACTCAAAGTATTGGTTCTATAGATCTATTTAATACTAATATTGGTATTGGTACAACAACAATTGGATTTACTACCACAACTATTGCAGAATTTGATGTTAATGATTTTAATGGATTTACTGCTAGTGTATTATTACAGGATGATATTACGAAGGAAATAAGTTACAATGAAGTTATTGTTGATTTTGATGGAACTAATACTTATTATTCTGAGATTTACAGTGATAGTTTAACATTTTCTTATAGTTCTAGTAATATAGGAGTACTTACAGCAAAATATGATTCTGGAAAAGTATACTTTAATTGTAAAAATGATACTATCAGAAAAATAAATGTTAATGCTTCAATTATTAAATTTGGTACAACCTCTGCAGGAATAGGAACTTATAGATTTTCAGTACCTGGACAACCAGTAGGTGCAGAAAGGAGTGTAAGGTTGGAATCAACTTATAATACTGGAACATCAACTCCAATACCATTAACAACTATTAATAAGAATTGGGATAGTTCACTTAAATCATTAGTTAGGATCTCTAGTGGTACAGATTCTGCTATTCATGAAGTAGTGGTTCTACAGGATGAGGGACTGGCAACGACTATTCAATATCCATATACTGGTGCTTCTAATACTGGTATAGGTACTTTTGGTGCTATTACGTCTGGATCTGATATAACAATTAATTTCTATCCAGATGCTAGTCAAACTAATTTAGTTAAAGTTCAGGGATATAATGAGATTTTCTATACTCCAAACGATTTTGCAAATGAACCACCAGATTTAGTTGTTGGTCCAGTAGATAAAAAAGTATTTTTATCTTCATATGATGGTGTTAATGGAAGTAGAGCAAATAAGATTAATTTTAATCTAAAATACAAAAATACTCCAATTTACCATAAAATTTTTAACCCTGCAGATTCAACTCAATTAGATCTTGCTACTGGTACATTTACCTTACCAAATCATTTCTTTAATACTAATGAAGAGTTAACTTATATACCACAATCAACCTTTATAGGAATTGGTGCTACTGCTGTTAGTATTGGTACTACAGAGATTAATTCTGGAGTTACTACTGATATAATGCCTTCTACGGTTTATGCTAAGGTTATTAGCGAAAATAAAATCCAATTATTCAGTAAGAAGGAATATATTACTACTGGTGCAGCAATAACATTTACTGGTGTTGGTGAAGGTAATGCACACTCAATTGAAATGGGAGATAAGTTGAGTAAAACTGTTATTGGTCTTGATGGTATAGTTCAACAACCAATTACATTTACTGCAATTAAACATACATTACAATCTAATATTGGTGCAGCAACATCTCAGTTTGTACTTAGTGGTATTAGTTCTGTTCAACCAAGAGATGTTTTGAAGATTGATAATGAATATATGAAGATTGAGCAGGTTGGATTCTCAAGTCTTCCTGAAGGAACTATTAACGATGCTACAGATGTTGCTATTGGAATATGTACATTACCTGTTGTTAGGGTTCGTAGAGGTTCTCTTGGAATAGGTGCAACACCACATAATGCTGCATCTACTGCTAGAGTTAATAGAGGTTCTTTCAACATTGTTGATAGTACTGTATGGTTCTTAGACCCACCTAAAGGTAATACAAGAGAAAGAAGAAGTGTAACTAATTTGCCATATGTTAGAGCAGAGTTTAGTGGAAGAACATTCTTAAGACAAAATTATGATACCAATATGGTATTTGATGATATTTCAGATCAGTTTACTGGAATAGGTAGAACTTATACCTTAACTAGAAATGGTGCTGATGTATTAACTGGTGTTAGTAGTGCTATTGGTAATGGTATTCTGTTTATTAATGGAGTATTCCAAACACCATTAACTGTTAATAATGCAGGAAATAATTATGAGTTTACTGCAAATACTAATGCTGGAATAACAAGTGTTGTTTTCACAGGTATTAGTTCTGCAAATGGCGAGATGATGCAGTCTGAGTTTGATATTAATCAGAATCAATTACCAAGAGGTGGTCTGATTGTTTCTATGGGATCAACTCCTGGACTTGGATATGCTCCTCTTATTGGTGCTAAAACTAAATTAGATTTGACAGATAATAGTAATCTATTTGCTGCTGGTTCAATTAGTAATGTTGTTGGTGTTGGAACTTCTTCCAAATATACTTTAGGTATTCAAACTGCTGCTTATGACTTTAAGACTGGAATCATAACAGTTACGACTAATAATGTTCATGGATTTGATTTAGCATATCCTAAGACTGTTAAGTTAAAAGGTTTAGAGTTTGCTTGCCCAACTAATGCTGTTGGAACACCTACTGGAAACACGCAATATGATCCATCAACAGGTAATTTAACTATAGAAATTGTTGGTCATGGACTTACAAATGGTGATGCAGTTAAGTTAGAAAAAGAATCAATTACATTTAGTTGTGGTTATAATGGTGCTACTGGATCTGCTGCTGAAAAAGCATATCCAAGAGAAACTGATCCTGCTTATGATACGTATCTAACAGTTTCTAACGTAACTAATGATACATTTAGAGTTAATGTTTTATTAGGAACAACACCAACTAATACAGATGCACATACGTTTGTTTCAGCAACTGCTAATTGTGTCCGTACTCTTAACTATGTTGGATTAACTACTACTATTTTCCAAGACCACGAACGTCCATTAAATCTAACAGGTATTGTATCTGAAAGAACATTTGAGGTAAATGCTGGTATTTGTACTATTAACCATATTTTCCAAAATAGTCCAAATGCATATGCTTATGAGTTCTATGGAGATTTAACTGCAGGATCAGGATATCGCAGTCCAGTTGCAGTTGGTGTTACTGATATAGAATTTGCACATAAGTTTGTAACTTCTGCATCTAATGCAATTACAGCAGATAATTCAGATCAATATACACCTACAGCAGCAAATTATGATTCTGCAACTGGTGATTTAATTCTGACTGTAGACCATAATCTTAAAGCAGCAACAAGACATACAGTAGAGACTGCTTCATATGTTGCTTCTACTGGTGTATTAACTGTAACTATAACTGATCATGGATTTAGCAATAATGATTGGGTTAAACTTGACGATCATTCAATATCATTCACCTGTGATATGGATGGTGATGCTTCTGTTCATTCATATCCTCGTCCATCAGATCCTTATAGTGGTAAATGGTTACAGGTTGCTAATAAAACTAATGATACATTCGAGTTGAATGTAGGATCATCACCACAGGTACAATTTACACCATCTGATGCTAAGTATGATCCAGTTACAGGTTTAATGGAATTGACTATTGGATCTCATACATTGAGTCCAAATACTAGCGTAAAACTTGCTACAAACTCTATAGGATTTACTTGTGATGTTGATAATAACACCACTACAAAGACATATCCTCGTTCATCTGATCCTTATAATAATACTGCTATTAAAATTCAGTCTGTAACTTCTACAACTATTACCTTACAAGTTCTTTCTGCACAACCATCCACCAATATTACAAAACATACTTTTGTAAGTGCAAATCCAAATGCAGTAACTACTGGTGGAAATTATGCACACGATTTTGATTCATCAACACCAAGTGGTTTATCTAGAGCAGAAAATACTGTTCAGATTACTACAGATTCATTAACATTTACTTG
>CESQ01036638.1_pt1 | contig 17326 bp, 15 predicted proteins | sample 361401 | NCBI WGS metagenome assembly CESQ01 (sample SAMEA2622119, study PRJEB7988) | marine metagenome | isolation source: saline water (ENVO:00002010), including | reverse complement strand
TATCACTCTACCTTTGTTAGTAGATATTAATATTTCATCACCTTCATCTATAGGAAAAGATGAAGATACATTTCCGTTTCTTTGAGAGTTGACTATGCCTATAATTCCTTTACCTCCTCTATTGGTAACCCGATAATCGTAATGAGATGTACGCTTTCCATATCCATTTTCTGTTATAGATAAGATAAATGTATCTTTAGCTTTTTTTTCAGATTTTTCATCTTTACTTAATTTTCCACTTTTTTTAATTTTATCATGATTAATAATTGATAGAGATACTATAGAATCGTTTTCATGAAGATTGATACCTCTAATTCCCTTAGATGATCTACCTTTAAAAACTCTTAATTTTTTTGCTTCAAACCTTATACATTTTCCAAGTTTTGTACTTAAAATGATATCTTGATCGTCTTTACATATCTTTACACCAACAATCTTATCATCATTATCAAGTTTCATCGCAATTTTTCCAGATGTATTAATTGATGAAAAATCTTCTAAATTATTTTTCCTTATTTTTCCCTTAGCTGTTGCAAATATAATATGCATATTTTTTGTATCAGATTCACTGTCAGGAAATGGCATAATAGAACTTATTGATTGGTGATTTTTTAAAGGTAATATATTGAATAAAGACTTACCTTTTGATGTAGATGAGCCTTCAGGTATTTTCCATGCTTTAACTCTATAAACCAAACCTTCTGTGGAAAAGAATAAAACCTGTGTATGTGTATTAACTGATAAAGTTTGAACTACCGAGTCTTCATCTCGAGTTTTAATTCCAGATTTGCCTTTTCCACCTCTTTTTTGTTGTTTAACACTTTTTAAAGCACCTCTTTTTATATATCCTTGTAAAGTTACAGTAATAATAACACTTTCTTTTTGAATGGTTTCTTCTATATCATAATTTAAGACTGCATCTATAATTTGAGTTCTCCTAGGTACAGAAAATTTTTCTTTTATAAATTTAAGTTCTTCACTAATAACTTTAAGCAATTCTTTTTTAGAATTAATTATTTTTTTGTAACCCAGAATAAGATCAGATAATTTTTTTATTTCAACTTCGATTTCATTAATTCCAATAGCAGTTAATTTCTGAAGCCTAAGTTCTAGAATTGACATTACTTGAGGAGCGCTAAATGAATATAAGTTTTTACTATTCTTATTTTCAATTAATTTAATCAATTTTAATGATTTGTTGATTTTCCATTTTAAAGATAACAATGACTTTTTTGCATCATCAGGATTCTTAGATCCTCTTATAATTTTAATAACTTTGTCTAAATTTTCTACAGAAACTGAAAGACCAATTAAAATATGAGCTCGTTCTTCAGCTTTTTTTAAATCATATTTTGTTTTTTTAATTACTACATCTTCACGAAATTTTAAAAAATTTTCTAAAAAATCTTTAAGATTGCAAGTTTTTGGTTTGTTATCAACAATTGCTAAAGTGTTAAAACCAAAAGAACTTTCGATAGAAGTAAATTTATATAGTTGTCTTTTTATTGTTTCTGGCTCTACATTTGTTCTTAAATCAATTGCCAGTCTAATACCTTCTCTGTTAGACTCATCTCTAATGTCTCTAATACCTTCAATTTTTTTATCTCTAACCAGTTCTGCAATTCGCTCACTCATTACTGATTTATTTACTTGATAAGGTATTGATGTAATAACTATACGATCTCTTCCATTTTTAAGGTTTTCGACATTAATTTCTCCTCTTATCTTAAAAGAGCCTCTACCTGTTTTATAGCCTTGTTTAATTATATCCTTACCAATAATTATTCCACCTGTAGGAAAATCTGGTCCTGGAATATGTTTCATTAATTCATTTATTTTAATATCTTTGTTATTAATTAATGCCAAGGTGCCGTCTATAATTTCTCCTAGATTATGTGGGGGTATACTTGTGGCCATTCCTACTGCTATACCTCCCGCTCCATTAACTAATAAATTGGGATATTGTGCCGGTAAAACTACAGGTTCTTTTTCAGTTTCATCGTAATTACTTTTAAAACTAACAGTGTTTTTTTCTATATCATCAATAAGATACTGAGATATTTTTGATAATCTAGTTTCTGTATATCTCATCGCAGCAGGTGGATCTCCATCAATAGATCCAAAGTTTCCCTGACCATCAATTAGAGGTAAACTCATTGAAAAATCTTGAACCATTCTTACTAAAGCATCGTAAACTGCTTGATCACCATGAGGATGATATTTACCAATTACATCTCCTACAATTCTAGCAGACTTTCTGAATTGTTTAGACCAATCAAAACCACCTTTGTGCATAGCAAAAATTATTCTTCTATGCACAGGTTTTAAACCATCTCTAATGTCAGGTAGTGCCCTGCTAATTATAACACTCATTGCATATGATAAGTAAGATGAACTCATCTCATCATAAACTGATATCGGTTTTATATTTAAATTTTTAGATAATTCGTTTTTTTGCATATAAACTAAAATGGAATATCATCGTCTAAATCGTTTTGGCCAGATTGAGATGTATCATCAAAGTTTTGTTTTTTTTCTTGGGACGAAGATGTGTTTTGATTTCCTCCACCAAGCATAGTTAGAGAAGAATTATAACCTTGAATAACAACTTCTGTTGAGTATTTGTCTTGACCGCTCTGTTCATCTTTCCATTTTCTAGTAGATATTTGACCCTCAACATATATTTGGGCACCCTTTTTTAAATATTGTTGAACCACATTTACCAACCCCTCGTTGAATACAACTATTCTATGCCACTCAGTTTTTTCTTTTTTTTCACCTGAATTTTTGTCTTTCCATGTCTGGCTAGTTGCAAGGCTTAATCTTGCAACGCTTTTTCCATTAACCATCTGTTTTATTTCAGGGTCTGCGCCTAATCGTCCAATTAATAATACTTTATTTAAGCTTCCAGCCATAATATTTTAAATTTTTTAGATTTGAGTTATAAATATATATATCACAATTTTAGTTGAATATTAATTTTATTAATCTAAAGCAACAAAAATTATGCTTAAAAAGATAGTTATTAAGGGTGCAAAAGAACATAATTTGAAGAATATCTCTCTAGATATTCCAAAAGATAAATTTATTGTAATTACTGGCCTTTCAGGATCAGGAAAATCTTCCTTGGCCTTCGATACTATATATGCAGAAGGTCAAAGGCGATATGTAGAAAGTTTATCGGCTTATGCAAGACAGTTTCTAGACAAGATGAAAAAACCTAAAGTTGATTTAATAGAAGGATTAAGTCCAGCTATATCAATAGAACAAAAAAATACATCAAAAAATCCAAGATCGACAGTTGCTACTGTAACAGAAATTTACGATTATATGAGAGTTCTTTATGCTAGAGCGGGAATTCCATATTCACCATTCACAGGAAAAGAAATAGCTTCTCAAACAATAAGTCAAATCGTTGATAAAATTAAAGAACTACCTAAAAAATCTACTATATATTTATACGCACCTGTCGTGCGTGGTCGTAAAGGTGAATATAAAAAAGAAATTGCACAATATAAAAAAAGAGGCTTTAGGAAAATAAAAATTGATAATGAATTATATGAAATTGATAAGGTTCCAGAAATAAATAAAAAAGTTAAACATGATATATCGATACTAGTAGATAGGATAGTTTTAAACAGTCAATTAGGAAACAGATTAGCAGAAAGTGTTGAGGTATCTGTTAATTTAGCAAATGGTTTACTATTTGTAGAATATGAAAATGAAACACTTCCTAAAAAATTTAGAAAGATTGAAAAAATTATTTTTTCTACAAAATTTGCATGCCCTGAAAGTGGTTTTACAATTGAGGAAATAGAGCCTAGATTATTTTCTTTTAATAGTCCATATGGAGCCTGTGAAGATTGTGATGGAATAGGCGTTAAATTGAACGTCGATCCAAAATTAGTAGTTCCAAACGAAAAAAAAACAATTTCTGATGGGGCTATAATTCCATGGGCAAAAACTACAACAATGTATTATGCCCAAACTTTAGCTTCATTAGCAAAACATTACAATTTTTCATTAGATGAGAAATGGGAAAAATTACCTAAAAAGATAAAAGAAATAATTTTATATGGGTCTGACGATGAAGAAATTAAATTTTCATACGATGATGGATACGAAAAATATTCACATAAAAAACAGTTTGAGGGCGTAGTCAACAATTTAGAAAGAAGATATCTTGAAACTGATAGTGATTGGAAACGAGAAGAAATTTCACAGTATCAATCTGATACAAATTGTGAAAAATGTAATGGTCAAAGATTAAAAGAAGAAGCTTTATGTGTAAAAATTGACAAATTAAACATTAGTGAAGTTACTCTAAAATCAATTTATGAAGCTAAAAAATGGTTTAAATCCTTAGAAGAAAAACTTAACCAAAGACAATTAAAAATTGCTGAGCATATATTAAAAGAAATAAATGAAAGGCTTGATTTTTTATTAAATGTTGGTCTTGACTATTTAACATTAAGTAGAGAGTCAGGAACATTATCTGGAGGTGAATCGCAAAGAATAAGGCTTGCGTCACAAATTGGCTCAGGTCTTACTGGTGTTTTGTATGTGCTGGATGAACCATCAATTGGATTGCATCAAAAAGATAATGTAAAGTTAATTAATGCATTAAAAAAATTAAGAGACTTAGGTAATACTGTTATTGTTGTTGAGCATGATACAGAAACAATGGAAAATGCTGATCATATAATTGACCTTGGTCCAGAAGCTGGGAACAAAGGTGGAGAAATAGTTATTCAAGGTTCCTATAAGGATATATTAAATTGCAACAATAGCATTACTGGAAAATATTTATCACATAAAAGTTTTATTCCAGTTCCAAAAAATAGAAAGTTAGCTAAAAATGGAAGATTTTTAGAAATTACAGGTGCCAAAGGCAATAATTTAAAAAATGTAGATTTAAAAATTCCACTAGGCTGTTTTACTTGTGTAACAGGTGTTTCAGGTAGTGGTAAATCAACTTTGATATTACAAACTCTATATAATGCATTAAATCTTTCACTTAATAATAATAAATCAAGAAAGATTCCAAAACCATTTAGAGGATTTAAAGGAATAGAATTAATTGATAAAGTTATAGATATTGACCAATCTCCAATTGGTAGAACTCCTAGATCTAACCCAGCAACTTATACAGGTGCTTTCGGGCCAATACGAGATTGGTTTACAGCTTTACCAGAATCAAAAAGTAGAGGTTATAAACCAGGAAGATTTTCTTTCAATGTTAAAGGTGGACGTTGCGAAGCATGTGAAGGCGATGGTGTCATAACATATGAAATGCATTTTTTACCTGATGTCTATATACAATGTGATGAATGCAAAGGAACAAGATATAATAGAGAAACATTAGAAATAAAATTCAAAGAAAAAAGCATAGCCGATGTTTTAAATATGACTGTGGATGAAGGTTGTGATTTTTTTGTGAATATCTCCAATATTAGAACTAAATTACTAACCTTAAAAAAAGTTGGTCTTGGTTATATTAAAATTGGACAACAAGCTACAACATTGTCTGGTGGAGAAGCTCAAAGAATTAAATTAGCAAAAGAACTTTCAAAAAGATCTACAGGAAGAACTATGTATATATTAGATGAGCCTACTACTGGATTACATCAACATGATATTAAAAAACTTCTTGAAATTTTACACACATTTGTAGCTACAGGAAATTCTGTTGTTGTAATTGAGCATAACTTAGATGTAATAAAAACTGCAGATTATATAGTAGATATGGGTCCAGATGGAGGTGTTAAAGGTGGAAATATTATCGCATCTGGTAAACCTGAAGATATTTGCCAAGAAAAATCAAGTTATACAGGTCAATTTTTAAAGACCATGTTGAACAATAAATTTAAAAAAATAGCTTAATAATTTTCAATATTTAATATAGTGTAGAACATATGGGAGATTTTTTTTCATCATTATCGAAAGTAGTTCATGCTTCACTCGGCTTAGCAATAATATTATTTTTAGTATTGTTTTTTAATAATGGTGGATTTGATTTTGATCAATTATTTTGGAGTTGGTTATTTAGATATTTTCATGTTGTAGCTGGTATTATGTGGATAGGTTTATTATGGTATTTTAACTTTGTCCAAGTACCAAGTATGCCAAAAATAAGTGACGAGCATAAACCTGCTGTAACTAAAGTTATTGCACCAGCTGCTCTTTTTTGGTTTAGATGGGCTGCTGTAGCAACAATAATCACTGGTTTGATAGTAGCACACCTAAATGGATATCTACATGAAGCAATGATATTAGGTATAGGAACTGGAGTAGGTAAATTTACAGCAATAGGCGTTGGTATGTGGCTTGGAATAATAATGGCTTTTAATGTTTGGTTTATTATTTGGCCTAACCAAAAAAAAGTATTAGGTTTAGTAGAGGCGAGTGCTGAACAAAAACCGATAGCTGCTAAAAAAGCTTTAATAGCATCAAGAACTAACACCCTTCTCTCATTACCTATGTTGTTATCAATGGTAACTGCACAAAATCTTTATTAATTTTTTTCATCATCATCTTTAACTATAGTTCTTTGTGAAACTTTTAGAACTACAAGTAATGGATTAGCTATATAGATTGATGAATATGTTCCAAAAACAACACCAAGGATCATAGCAAGTGAAAAACCTTTAAGTATCTGTCCACCAAATAAATAAATTGAAACTAAAGCTAATAATGTCGTAGCTGACGTAATGATAGTTCTTGATAATGTTTCATTTATAGAAATATTAGTTAGATCAAAAATTTTTATATCAGCATGTTTTTTTAGATTTTCACGTACTCTATCAAAAATTACTACTGTATCATTCATTGAGTAACCAACTATGGTTAAAACAGCTGCTACAATTGACAAATTAATTTCTAAACTAAATAATGAGAATACACCTAATGTTAATATTACATCATGAAATAAAGCAGCTATAGCACCTAAACTAAACTGCCACTCAAATCTGATCCATATATAAAATAACATTGCAGCTAATGATAATCCAATAGCTATAATTCCTGATTTAAGAAGTTCTGAACTTACTTTAGGTCCTACATTTTCAACTCTACGTATATTAAAATCATCTCCTATTGAATTATTAAGTTTTTGTTCAATATTTTCAATGAAATTAGGATCTGTCTTACTTTTTTTTTCTATTTTAATTACATAATCTTTTTCATTTCCAAATTTTTTAACTGACACATCACCTAAATTCATATTTGAAAAAGATTTTCTAACATCTGATATTGAAATGCTTGTATTATTAACCCTTAATTCTATTAGTGTACCTCCTTTAAAATCAACACCAAAATTTAGCCCTTTTATGATTAATAAAATAATTGAAATAAAAATTAATAATAATGAAATTAAATTAAAAGTTTTATAAAATTTATTAAAAGATATTTGTTTTATTTCCATTATATTAATTTTTCTTTGTGTTTGTTTTTACTTATATAAATAGAGGTAATTAATCTCGCTATAAAATAAACAGTAAATAGTGTAGTTAAAATTCCAACTCCGAGTGTAACTGAGAAACCTTTAACTGGACCTGACCCCATAACAAACAATATAACTGCAGCAATTAATGTTGTAATATTGGCATCTAAGATAGTAGTTTTAGATTTATTATAACCACTATCAAAAGCTATAATTTTATTACTTTCATGTCTCAATTCTTCTTTAATTCTTTCAAATATCAATACATTTGCATCAACTGCCATACCAACAGTTAAAATTATACCTGCTATACCTGGAAGTGTTAAAGTGGCTTCGAAAATAGATAAAATACCTACCAATAAAAATAAATTTGCAAACAAGGCGATGTTAGCGATAAGGCCAAAAAATCTGTATTTATAAATCATAAAACAAATCACTAAAGAAAAACCAATTATTAATGAAAATATTCCAGCATTTATTGAATCTTGTCCTAAATCAGGTCCTACAGTTCTTTCTTCTATAATTTCCATTGGCGCAGGTAAAGCACCAGATCTAAGTAACAATGCTAAATCTGTAGCAGATTGAAAAGTAAAACCACCTGTAATTTGACCAGCTCCACCTGTGATAGGCTCTTGAATAGTTGGAGCACTGATAACTCTTCCGTCAAGAATAATTGCGAGGTCTTTTCCAACGCCAGTAGCTGTTGCTCTTGCAAATTTCTTTGCCCCAATTCTATCCAACGTGAAACTTACAACAGTTTGGTTGGTCTCACTATCCATTCTAGGCTGAGCATCGGCAAGATTCTCACCACTTAATATAATTCTTTTGCTTACAGTAATATCAGAAGATTCTTCATCTGAGGGAAAGACTTCAGTTCCATATGATGCATCATCAGTATTGGTTACAAATTGAAAAGTTAAGTTTGCAGTTTTTCCTAATAAGTTTTTAATTCTTTTTGGATCTTTAAGCCCAGGAAGTTCAACTAAAATCCTATCAATTCCTCTTTTAAGTATATTTGGTTCATTTGTTCCAACTTCATCTACTCTTGCTCTAACAATTTCTATTGCTTGCTCTTGTGAGGCAGATTTTAGTTGTATTAAGCCGTACTTAGAAAAAGAAATATTAATACTAGTGTCATTAATTTCTATATTGAATTGATGAGATTTAAATTGATCAAAATAAGGATTTATTTCACTTGATTGATCATTAAACAAATTAGAAACATTATCGATATCACTATTTGTTATTTCGAAATTAATTTTCTGACTGTCTTCAATTGTAATATTTTTAAATTTAATATTTTTACTTTTTAAAAATTCTTTAATTTGTATTAATTTGAGTTGTAATTTTTGAACAACTACAGGTTTATTGTCAATTTCAAGAAGAAGGTATGATCCACCTTGCAGATCAAGACCTAAGTTAATATTTCTATTAATAATCTCATCATCGAATTTAAAAAAATTTGATCCTGCAAAATACGAAACTACAATAGTAAATATTAATACTGAAATAATTTTAATTTTAGAAAAGTATAACACTGAATTTAAATGTTATTTTTTTTGTTCTACATTACTATTTAATAATGATTGAATTCCTGTTGATCTTATAATTTCAACTTTAACATTATCAGACAAAGAAACTTCAACCTTCTCGTTATCAATTACTCTCTCTATTGTTCCTATAATTCCACCAGAAGTAACAACTTTGTCTCCTCTTTTTAAATTCTCAACCATTAATTTATGTTCCTTAACTTTTTTTTGTTGTGGTCTGATTAGAAAAAAATAAAAAATAATAAATATAAGTATAAGAGGTATAAATTGGCCTATTCCTGATCCTGACATGTGTCTCCTTATAAGTTAATCGATTATTTATACTATCTGTTTTCCTAAAACAACTCTTAATTAATTGATATTTTATCAAGATTATTCATGTATGGCTTTAATACATCTGGTATATTAACTGATCCATCAGAATTTTGATAATTTTCTAATACTGCAATCAAAGTTCTCCCTACTGCTAAGCCACTTCCGTTTAAGGTACCTACAAAAGTTGTTTCGTTTGATTTGTTTTTATATCTTGCTTTCATTCTAGTTGCTTGAAATGTTCCACAAGAAGAACAGCTAGATATTTCTCTATATTTTTTTTCTGATGGCAGCCACACTTCAATATCGAAAGTTTTTTCTGCACTAAAACCCATGTCTCCAGTTGAAAGTATAATTTTCCTATATGGTAAATTAAGTTTATCTAATATCATCGTCGCACATTTTGTCATTCTTTCTAGCTCTTCAGAACACATGTCAGATTCTACAATGCTTACAAGTTCAACTTTATAAAATTGATGTTGTCTAATCATACCTTTAGTATCTTTACCGTAACTACCAGCCTCTTTTCTAAAACAAGGGGTTGCAGCCACTAGTCTCATTGGTAGATCTTTTATATTTAATATTTGATCTCTAGCCATATTAGTAAGTATAACTTCAGCGGTTGGTATTAAAAATTTTCTATCATTTTTTTCATCTAATTTTACTTCAAATTGATCATTTTCAAATTTAGGTAATTGTCCTGTACCATACATAGAGTCATCACTAGCCATTAAAGGAGGTGAAATTTCTTTATAACCATTTATTTGGGTATGAGTATCTATCATAAAATTAGATATTGCTCTTTCTAACGCAGCAAGTTTATCTTTAACAAATACAAATCTAGAGCCTGTAGTTTTAGTAGCTAAATTAAAGTCTAACATATTTAAACTTTCTCCTATTTCATAATGAGACTTTGCTTTGAAGTCAAAATTTTTAATATTTCCACATTTTTCAATTTCCTTATTAAAAGACTCATCTTTACCGATAGGTACATCTGTTAAAGGAATATTTGGAATTGAAGATAGAATTTTATCAAGTTTATTTTTAATTAAAGCTTGTTCTTTAACAATATTTTCTAATTCTGAAGATATTTTTTTAGATTTGTCGAATAAACTCTTATCTTGTGATTTAGATATATCTTTTTTTTCTTTTTCTAAATTTTCTTTTTTTTGAATCAAATTCCTGTTTAATTTATCTAGATCCAAAATTTCATCAAAATTAATATCCAAGTTTCTAGTTTTAATTTTATTTTTAAAATCTTCAAAGTTATTTCTGATATTTTTTATATTATGCATTTTTTTCTTCTGCTTTTTTTTCTATAATTTTTACAGAAAAAATTGACAATTCATATAAAATTAAAAGAGGAATGGCCAATCCAATTTGTGTTATTGGGTCTGGTGGAGTAAGTATTGCTGCGGCAGCGAAAATAATTACAATGAAGTATTTTCTTCTATCTTTTAAATATTGTGAGTCAACAACACCAATTCTTGCCAACAAACTTAATACTACTGGCAATTGAAAACTTAGTCCAAATGCAAAAATAAGTTTCATTATTAATGATAAATATTCATTAACTTTTGCTTCAAGCTGAATAGGTAAATTTGTAACTACACCCGAACTTTCAAATGAAAGAAAAAATTTAATAGCTAATGGCATAACTAAATAATATACCAACATACCGCCCAGTAAAAATAATATAGGTGTAATCGCAAGATAAGGCATAATTGCCGATTTTTCATGTGCATACAAGCCAGGAGCTATAAACTTCCAAATTTGTATTAATATAAATGGACAAGTTATAAAAAAAGCAGCAAAGAATGAAACTTTTAAATATGTTAAAAAAGTTTCTTGAAGAGCTGTAAAAATTAATCTTCTTTCAATACCATCACCATCAACTGCATTTGAGTATGGTTCAACTAAAAATCCATATATATGTTCAGAAAAAAAATAACTGACAACAAATAATATTAATAAAAAAATTAAAGAATTAATTAATCTTTGTCTCAGTTCAACTAAATGACTAACAAATCCTAATTCTTTATTGTCCTTATTCATCATTAACTATCTTTATTTTCTTTACCTGGTTTTTTACTATTATTTTCTTCTAAAGTTTCATCATTCAGACTTGAAACTTCATTTTGAATATTGCTCACGTATCTTTTAACTGAACCAATCATAGATCCTATTTTCTTTAACATATGTGGAAAATCTTTAGGACCAATTACAATTATTGCAACGGCCACTATTATTAGTATTTCAAACCAGCCAATTTGTGGCATTTGAATTATTCTTTGTTATTTGAATCTTGATTGTTTGAGTCTTGATTTTCTGAAATATTTTTTGGTGCATCATCTTCAGTTACGTCTGTAGACATACCTTTTTTGAAGCTCTTAATTCCTTTTGCAACATCACCCATTAAACTAGATATTTTACCTCTACCAAAGAGTAAAACTACCAGAATAACTACAATTGCTATTTGCCAAAAACCTATACTCATAACAAAGTTATATACTTAATATTTATTATTTTAAAGAAAATTTTTATTAATTATCATTTTTAAGTGTGCCACTTAGCATTTCATCAATATCAGAATAAATATTTTCTTTCTTTTCATCTTGCTTTTCCTTATAAAATTTTCCAGTTCCAAAGATATTTGCTTCAACGCTTGATGTATCAATAAGTCCAGCAGTACTTAGTTCGTCTACAGTCGGTAGATCCGATAATTTTTGCAAACTAAAATGACTAAGAAATTCATCAGTAGTTCCATATTGTATAGGTTTACCAGCTACATCTTTTCTTCCTTGAGGTTTTACCCAATTAAGTTCCATTAAAATTTCTAGTGTATTTGTCCCAAAAGCAACACCTCTTATTTCTTCTATTTCAGCTCTGGTAACTGGTTGGTGATATACGATTATAGATAAAGTCTCTATTGCAGCTTTTGATAATTTTTTTTCTACAGTTTTTTGCTGAGACATTAATCCAGAAAGATTTGCAGCTGTTCTAAAAGACCATCTTTTTGATATACAAACAAGATTAATTCCTCTTTTAGAGTAAACCTCTTGAAGTTTTTCTAAGGTTTTTAAAACATTAATTTTTTTTGTTACTTTACTTTCAATTGTATCAACATCTAAAGGTTCAGCTGCTGCAAAAATTATTGCCTCAACCTCTCTCTCGCCTTCACTTAGATTAGTTGGAAAATTTACAATATTGTTTTTATTATTTTTGCTCATTATTTATTTTCTTTTTATAAAAATATCATCAAATAGTTTTTCTTGTTTTATGCTTATAGTGCCTTCCTTAGCTAATTCTAAAGATCCTGAAAAAATTCCAGCTTTACCTGATTTATTAAGACCTTTATTATCATTAAAATTTTTTGGAATTAATTCTTTAATATTTTTCCATTCACTTAATTTATCAATTAATTTCTTTATAGCACTTATACCATCTTCAGTAGTAAACACTGGTAATTTTGGAATATTCATTCTTTGAAAATCTTTAGTCATTATAATTGTCGAGTAAGTTTTTAAAACTTCAAATAATGTTAAAGAATATTTAGAACTATAAATTGATTTAATTGATCCTTTCATGCCTCTAAGAAAAATATCTTTACCTAGTCTCTTTCTTTTTAACATTTGATCAGAAAGCAATCGTATAAGTTCTAATTTTTTCAATTGTAATTTAAGCTTTTCGGCAACTTCTAATGCTTTAAACTCTTCCTCATCAGATTCTGGTAAAAGTAATTTTGATTTTAAGTAGGCAAGCCATGTTGCCATAAGCAAATATTCAGATGCTATTTCTAAATTTACATCTTTAACTTTGGTTATAAAATCATGAAATTGATCAGCGAGTTTTGTAATTGATATTTTTTCAAGATCAACTTTTTGTGATTTAGCAAGATCCAGTAGCACTTCTAATGGTCCACTATAGTTAGACAAATTCACTTCAAAATTATTAGAATCGATAGATTGCATATTTTAATATTATCTTATTATATAATGAAATTGTGCTGTTTTTTTAATAATAAAGTTATTTATATAAGGTGAATTCTCAGCAACTTTGACCATTTCACTTAACTTACCATTACAATGTAAAACTAAATTACAACCTGCTGTAAAGGCTCTTCTTGTATTTTCTGAAACTGAATATTTTAAAGCTTTCATGGATATATCGTCTGAAATAATTAAATTATTAAAACCTATTTTTTTTCTAATTATATTAATAATTTTTTTAGAATGTGTAACGGGATTATGTGGGTCTATATCAAAAAAAACTAAATGACCTGTCATAGCAAAAGATTTTCTTTTATTTTTAAAAGTAAAAAAATCGTTTTTAGCTAAGTATGAATGCTTTTTATATATATAGGGTAGTTTTTTGTGACTGTCAGATTTAGCAAGTCCATGTCCAGGAATATGTTTAATAACAGTAAATATATTATTCTTATGAAAATTAGAAATGCATAAATCACCGATTTTGGATACAATTTTTTTATCGAATGAATATGCACGATCTCCGATAATATTATGTGAATTTTTCTTTCTTACATCTAAGACTGGTACAGTATTTATATTAATACCTAACAAGTTTAAGAGGTGTGAAATTTGGTCAATATATATTTTAAAAAAAATATTAAATTTTTTTTTATCTCTTACGTATAGGTTTCCAAAATACTCAGCAGAAAATTTGGAATTATCAATAAATTTAAATAATCTAGAAACTCTGCCCCCTTCCTCATCAATAAATATAGGATACTTTTCATTTTTAAATAAAAGCTTGATGTTTTTGGTTAAAAGTTGAGTTTGTTTTAAAGACTTAATGTTTCTTGAAAATAAAATAATTCCCCAAGGTTTATATTTTCTTAAAAAAGTTATTTCGTTTTGCTTTAACTTACTTCCTTTGATTCCACAAATAAAAGAACGAGTTTTAATCATTTTGATTTATTAAATTCCAAAAAAAATACTTTTTCTTTTTTTTATTAATATTGTTTTCAGGATATTCAATAATATTTTCAGTATTACTTTCTAGCAAAATTAATTTATTTTCATAATCCTTAATTTTAACATCAATGTTTTCTTTTGACCTATAACTTTTTTTTATATGTTCGTCAGAAATATAATATTTAACACTAAAAAAAATAAATAAAAAAATTGATAATATAAAAAAAAAATATTTAATTTCTTTAATCATTACATTTTTTCAGGTGATTCTACGCCAAGTATGTCCATCCCAGACTTGATTACCAAAGCTATAGACTTTAAAAAAATTAACTTATCTTGCGATGTTTTATTATCTTCATCTATAAATCTTTTAGTTTTGTCATCTTTACCTAAATTCCAATAAGAATGAAATTCAGATGACAATTCATATAGATAAGTTGGAATTCTATGGGGTTCTAATTTATTAGAAGCTACCTCGATGCATTTTGGCCATTCTGAAATTTTTTTAATCAGTTTAATTTCTTCATTCGAATAGTTATGTTTAAAATTTTTAACATTTAATTCATCATTTAAATTTTTATTAATATTTCTAAAAACTGAAGAAATTCTAGCATAACAATATTGGACATAATAAAGCGGATTATCTTTAGATTTTTCTTTTACTTTAGTAAAATCAAAATCTAGTTCAACATCACTACTTCTATTTAACATTATAAATCTTGTTGCATCTTTTCCAACCTCACTAATTAAATCCTCAACAGTAATGTAATCACCTTTTCTTTTAGACATTTTAAAAGGTTTTCCATCTTTTATAAGTTTAACTAATTGACTTACTTTACAAATTAATTTGTTTTTCTCTCCTGATAAGGCCTCCACAACTGAAGTAATTCTTTTTATATAACCTGCGTGATCAGCTCCTAAAATATTTATAAGAGTATCAAATTTTCTGTTTAATTTATTTTCATGATAGGCAACATCTCCAGCAAAATATGTCCAGGAATTATCTGCTTTCTGCAAAGCACGGTCTTTATCGTCACCAAATTCAGTTGACTTAAATAAAAGTTGTTCTCTTTCAACCCATTTATTTTCATCTTCGCCTTCAGGAGCTTTAATTTTTCCCATATAAACGAAATTATTTTTTTCAAGTTTTTTTACAGCACCATCAACTTCTTTATTAAGAACAATCTCTCTTTCACTAGCAAAATGATCATGTTCAATTCCTAGATTTTTTAAATTTAATTTAATTAATTTTAAAGACTCATTAACAGAAAGTTGCGTTAATTTTTCAGATACATCGTTAAAATTATCGAATTTAAAATCTTTATTATTTTTTATTATGTTTTTAGCTATATCAATTAAATAATCCCCTGGATAAAGATCTTTTTGATTTATTGGAAATTCTTCTTTAAATAAAATTTCTCTAATTCGATAATAGATAGATTTTGTAAAATGAATAATTTGACCTCCAAAATCATTTACATAATATTCTTTTTTTACATTATTTTTATTAAATAATAGAAGATTAGACAAAACATCTCCTAATATTGCTCCTCTACAGTGACCAACGTGAAGTGGGCCAGTGGGATTTGCTGATACAAATTCTATTAAATAATTTTTCTTTTTCTCTTCTAAATTTATTCCATAGGTTTTATGATTACTAACTACTTCCAATAAAAATTCTGACCAGAATGATTCTTCAAATTTAATATTTATAAATCCAGGTTTTTCTACACTAATATTTTTTATATTTTTTTTATTTTTAAGTTCATTTACAATTAAGTTGGCAATTTCTATTGGTGGTTTTTGATTAATTTTAGACAAAACCATAGCTACATTTGAAGATATATCACCATCAAATTTAAGCGGTGGGATATCAACATTAATACTATTTAAATTATCAGGAAGTTCTAAAACATTTTTTCTCTTTAGTTCTTTTATTGAATTTATTATTTGTTTTCGATAAATTTCAAAAATATTCATTTAATATTATTATATAAATTAATAGCGTATCTGTCTGTCATTCCAGAAATATAATCAGCTATAGCTCTATACTTTCCTTTTTTTAATTGTTCTTTATTTAGATATTTTTTAGGTTTTTTTGATATTTCATTAAAAAGTTTTTTTATTATAAACTTTCCCTTGTTATTTTTTAATAAAACATATTTATTATTATACATTTTATTTCTTAAAAATTGTTTAATTTCTTTTTCAGTATTTATTAATTTGTGAGAAAAAGAAACTAAATATTTTTTTGAATTATAAACATCATTGCAATTTTTTATTTTCAAAGAATTTATATTTTTCATAGTTGTATTTATTAAATCTTGAACCATAAGATTAATTGAATCTCTTATTACTTGATATATCAAAATTTCTTGATTTTTTCTTTTTATATTTTTTTTGTGTGATTTAATTATATCTTTAAAAAAATTAATCTCTTTTAAATCATTCAATGTGAATAACTTGGCTCTCATACCGTCTTGAATATCATGATTATTATAAGCAATATCATCAGATAAGGCAGCAATTTGAGCTTCTAGCGATGGATACTTTAACGAGTTAAATTTATTCTTTAAATTTTTAAAACCTATTATTTCATTTATTTTAGAATAGTTTTTAAATGGTCCGTTGTGCTTTAGTAAGCCGTCTAAAGTTTCAATTGTTAAATTTAATCCATCAAATTTAAAATATTTATTCTCTATGAACATTACTATTCTTAATGTTTGTAAATTATGATCAAAGCCACCATGATTAGCCATGCATTCATTCAAAGAATCTTCACCAGCATGGCCAAATGGTGTATGGCCTAGGTCATGAGCCAAACTTAAAGTTTCAGCCAAATCATCGTTCAAATTCATGTATCTAGTTATTGATCTTGCAATTTGGGCCACTTCAAGAGAATGAGTAATTCTAGTTCTATAGTGATCACCTTCGGTATTAACAAATACCTGAGTTTTATGTTTTAGCCTTCTAAAAGCTGCACTATGAATAATTCTATCTCTATCCCTTTGAAAAGGTGATCTATATTTGCTGTAAGATTCTTTAACAAGTCTACCTTTGCTTTTAAATTGCCCTAATTGTTTGTAGTT
>CESQ01037746.1_pt1 | contig 17388 bp, 12 predicted proteins | sample 361401 | NCBI WGS metagenome assembly CESQ01 (sample SAMEA2622119, study PRJEB7988) | marine metagenome | isolation source: saline water (ENVO:00002010), including | reverse complement strand
GAAACTACTACGCTAAATCTATCTAAAGCTGATGGTCTTACTAACATCTATCTTCTAACGGGAACTGGTGCTGCTAATAATGTTACAGTTTCTAATTATGACTCAGATGATCATGGAACAGTATATCTTGGTCATGCATCTGCTACATCACAAGGATTTAGTGCTGATGCAAGTAATACTTCAACACTTAATGTGACACACGCATCTGCTACAGGTACTGATGATACAACTAACTTGTTCTTGCTAGACACTAATGCTGCTACAGGTACAACTGGAATTACATCAGCTGGTACAGAAAACCTTAATATTACAGTTGGTGCTGATGCTGAATCTCATAACTTAGTAATAACAAATGTAACTCCAACAACAGGTAGTAAAACAACTGTTACTGTTAATGGTTATCTTGCAACTGCATCTTCAGCTGCAACCTTAACGCTTTCAACTACAGCAACAGGTACAACTACTGTTAATGCTGGTTCATTTGCTGGTACATTCTCGCTAACTGATCGTGCTTCAGTCGCTATGACTATTACAGGATCACTTGGTGTTGATACTATTCAGATGGAACATGAAGGTGATACAATAACTGCACAAACAGGTGTAGATAGTCTTGATGTTAATTACTATGCTATTATCTCTGGTATTACAGTAGATCTATCAAAAACTGATGATCAAATCACAAGTTTTGATGGTGCTGCAACTTCAGGTACAGTGACTGGTTTTGAAAATGTTGACCTAACTGATTATACAGGTGGTTTTGGTGCAAACATTACAGCTGGTTCATCAACTGCAGGAACATATATCCTAGAAGGTACTTTTGCTTCTGATGCGATTTATATGGGTCTTGGTGATGATAGAGTTATCTATAACGATACTAACGGTGCAAATGTAGATACAGTTTATAGCTTCACTAAAGGTGGTGCTACAGACACAATTATTGTTGATATTAGTGATGTACAGACTGCGAGTGCTTTAGTAAGTTCTGTAACTGCTGTTATGAATGACGGTGAAGCTGCCGCTGTCGCTGCAGGAACAATGACTATCATTGAAGCAAGTGGTGCTACAACTACCAGTTCTGCTGCTAATGACTTAATTGTTGTTGTAGGTGCTACATTTACTGCTGACACTCTAGGTACTGCATTTGAGGCGTCTGGTAACAGAGTTCTTACAATCAATTCTACCGCTTCTGATGTTGGTGACACAATTCTGACATTATATTCAGATGGTACTGATGCTTATTTAGCTGCTGCAGTTGCAACAACTGAGGATATAGCTAATACTGCATTTGAGTCAGATGACTTAACAATTGTTAACTTAGTTAAGATTTCTGGTGTAACTTCAATTGCTGCTGGCGACTTCGCTGCTGGTGACTTTGAGTTTGTCGCTTAATTAAGTATAAAATTTAAATTAAAGGGGTCTTTTAGACCCCTTTTTTTTTACTTATTTTTTCTATATAAAAGTAATTATGAGTAATGCAGTTTTAGATAAAGAAGTTGTTCAAGAGCTATTAGCTTTTTACCAAAACCAAAAATTTGATGAGTTGAATTGTAAGATCACTAGTCTTTTAAATGAAGGACTAAGTCATCATATTCTCTATAATCTTCTTGGAGCTTCTTATATCAATTTAAATGACCTTGATAAAGCTAAGGATTGTTTTATTGAGATGATTTCAAAGTATCCTAATAATGCAGATGGTTTTGTTAATTTAGGCTCTGTGTATCATAAATTAAATGATTATAAGGAATCTGAGGAACAATATTTAAAAGCTATAAATATAAACGAGGCTACAGATGAAACGCTTCATAATGCATATAATAATTATGGTGCTTTATTGTTAGATATGAAAGAATTTGATCAAGCTATTGAAAATTTAAAAAAAGCTATTGATTTAGATAATAATTCTGCTGAGCCTTATAATAATATTGGTAATGCTTATCGTGAACAAGAAAATTATAAAGAAGCTTTAATATATTATGAAAAAGCTATTGAAAAATTTAGTAATGAACAAAAAAAACTTGGAGGTTATACAGAAGTTTTACATGAACTAGAAGTCTCTTATAGGGCTATAGGTGACCATAAAAAAGGTGATGAATATCGTAACGATGGTCCAGGTTCCTTTATGCTTAACGATAGTCAAGGTAATCTTGTTAATAATAATTCTTTTACGAATGAAGATTTAGATATTAAAAAGTTTCATTCTTTTATGAGTTGTTGGAATATTAATAATGATAAGCTTACTGATGATGTGATTAAATTCTTTGAATTATCAAATAAAAAGGAGTTGGGTAAAGCCGGTGCTAATGTAAATGAGAATGTAAAGAAAACCGTTGATGTAACTATTAGGCCTTCAGACCTTAATAATCCTAACTATAAAGTCTTTGATGATTTTTTATTAATATTAAATTCTTTGTTCTCTGATTATAAAAGTGATTGGGAAATTTTGTCAGATTTAAATCTTTCTATCAGTTCTTTTAATATTCAAAAATATGAAAAAGGCGGTCATTATCAAAAAGTTCATACTGAAAGAATGTCTTTAGGATCTATGCATAGAGTTTTTGCTTGGATGATTTATTTAAATGATGTTGAGGATGGTGGGTGTACTTATTTTCCGCATTTTGACTTAAGAATTAAACCGGAAAAAGGAAAACTATTACTTTGGCCTGCTGAATGGACTCATGCTCATTGTGGTGAAATAGTAAGTTCAGGACATAAATATATTATGACAGGTTGGATAGATATGTATTGATAATTGAAATATCTTTAATTTGTTAAAGGAGACAGTCATTTCTAAAAAAGAATTACCAAAAGAAACATTGGATGAGATAATCAACTTATACTCTAGTGGTGATATGGCAGTTACTGAGAACAGAGCTAGAGATTTACTTACAGAATATGTTAATAACCCTATTATATTAAATATTCTTGCTGTAACTTTAATTACACAAAATAAATTTCGTGAACCTGAAAAAATCCTCTCTAAGTTAATTGATGATTATCCCAAATATGTTGAGGCTTATATTAACTTAGGAGCCTTGTTCGATAGACAAAATAAAAAAGATGAAGCGTTAGTTATATTTAATAAATGTCTTGAATTTGAGGATATCGATGAATCATCAAAAGAAATCCTTCATTTAAATGTTGGAAATTTATTATCAGATAAGACACTATATGACGAAGCTATTGAAAACTATAAGTTGTCATTAAAAATAAATTCAAAGAATATAAATGCACATAATAAAATAGGTGATGCATTTATGTTTATTGAGGATAGAATAAATGCAATAAAACATTATGAAGAAGTTTTAAAGTTAGACACTCAAAAAGAAAAAGATGATAATTTTTGTTTTGCCTTAGGAATGGCCTATAAAGAAAATCTAAATTTTGATAAGGCATCAAAATTTATTAAAAAAATTGATCTTAAGACTAATATTAAAATTCATGATAATAATTCCATAGTTGATGAAGGGGTAATTAAATCTAAAATTCATGATAACTTTATTGGTAGCTGGAAGATTACAGATGATATTTTGACTAATAAAATTATAAATTTTTTCGATAACAACCAACAACTTCAACAAAAAGGTAGAGTCTATAAGGCTGATAGCGATAATATAAAGAACTCAATTGATATAACAGTTAGACCAAATGACTTACAAATTGAAGAGTATAAATTTCTGAATGAATATATTCATACTTTAAATATTATGCTCTTAAAATATTTTGAAAAATATAAAATATTATCAAATTTTAAATTAGATATGGGTGCGTTTAACATTCAAAAATATCAAAAGGGAGGCCATTTTATGGGTGTTCATTCAGAAAGGATGGGCGTATTTAATATGGATAGAGTATTTGCATGGATGACTTATCTAAATGATGTAGAGGAAGGAGGATCAACTTTTTTTCCCCATTTCGATTTAAGAATTAAACCTGAAAAGGGGAGAACTTTGATTTGGCCTTCAGAATGGACTCATGCCCATTGTGGAGAAATTGTTGAATCCAATGAGAAGTATATAATAACTGGTTGGTTTGAGTTTAAAACTAGTATTTCTTAATTTTAATTCATTTTTAATATTGTAATCTCAAAACGAACACCTATATAAATAGAACCATATTAGGAGGAAATTATGTTTATTGATGGTATCTCAGGTATGACATTATCTAATAATGTCCTAAGAATACAAGTAGCTAGAATTGATGCTAAGGGTGAAACAAATACAGAAGATTTATTTATTCCTGCATCAAATATTAATAATTTTGTTAATGCTTTAGTTGAGGGTGTAAAAGGATTAAATGAACAACTAGAAACAGAAGGCGCCCAAGCATCAGAAAGTTCAAATGGTAGCGATAAAGAAAAAAAAGAAAAAGGCTCGGGAAAAAAGGCTTCATTAGCTGATGTTGATGAGAAATCAAAATAAAATTTTTTTTCTATTTGTTTCTGTTTTTGTTCTATTTTTAAATCCAGGCATTCTTGAATCTAAGCCGTTAGAAGAAATTTTCGAACTTGCCTTGGATGTTTCTTCGAAGGAACCTAATGTAATTTCTGGGCGAATAGATGTGGAGTCAATTGAAGCTGATTTAAGTGCATCTCGACGAGCTCGCCTTCCTGTATTCAATGCATCAATTGTTAATGCATTAATGCTAGATAGAAAAATTAGTGATAGAAATTCTTTAAGAAAATTTGAGGATGACGGGCTTGATTTACGAGTTCAAATGGTTCAACCAATTTTTACCGGATTTAGGATACAGTCTGATATTAATCGCAACAAAGCAAGATTATCTGGTCAGGTTCTTCAAGCTAATAAGCGTTTTAGTGAAACCATCATTGAGGCAACGATTGCATATATAAATTATAATGCCGCTTTAAAGTTTAAAAACCAAGTAAATACAACTCTCACTAGAGCAAAGAGGATCGTTGATCTAGAAGAGAAAAGATTTAATGCTGGATTAACTGATTTGAGTATCTATTCACAAATAAAAGTCAAATTAAGCGAAATTCAATTACTTTATAATAGATCTGAAAATGAATTATTTTCATATGAGGCTGCTTTTAGACGATTCTTTGATACTAGTATTAATCCTACTGGTGAAGTAACAAGCTATAGAGATTTTAATTTTGATGGTTATGATTCTGATAATATTAGTTATGATTTAGAAACAGCTAAGTATGAACTTGAGTCAGCTAAAGCAGATCTTCAAAAAAGTAGAGGAGATGGGCTTCCTAGTGTTGCTCTTACAGTCACAGGTACATTATATGATGTTGATGGGAGTTCTGAAGAGGAAGATGAATATGATGTTAAGGGTGGCTTACAGGCAAGTTGGCAATTTTTGGATTTTGGAGCAAATCGTAAACGCGTAAGTGCAAAAAGATCGACAGTAAATTCTGTTAGGTATCGAATAGATTATCAAAGAAGGATTGATGAAGTTGAAAAACTTAGTTTATTATCAAATATTTCATCGATATATAAGCAGTTAAATGACCAATACCAGGCTTTAGATGATCTAAATAATCAAGCAAATGTTTTACAAGCTCAACTGACTTCAGCACAATTTATTGGTGTTTCTTTTATCGATCTTTTGTTTCAAATAAAACAAATACAAAGAAATATTAACATGTTAGAGGCACAATATGTTCAAGTTAATCTATCTCTTAAGTTAATATCTCAGAATTTACAAAATTTTGTTATTACTAAAGCTGTTAATAATTAATATTTGATTACTAAATTTTAACTTAATATTCATATTATTTTTAAAATCAGATACAGTCTTGATATATTTATTTATATAACCATATATACAAAGAGGTTAGGGAAGTTATGGATAATTATAAAAAACATTGGTTTTGGGGCCCAATAATAAAGAATAAAGGGCTTTACACTCAAGTAGCTATTGGTAGTGTTTTTATCAATTTATTTGCTCTTGTGACAGCCTTTTATATTATGACTGTTTACGATAAAATACTTCCAAATTTTGCAACAAATTCCCTTATTGCATTAGCTATTGGCGTAGTGATTGTTTTTATATTTGATTACGCCATGAAGATGCTAAGGACCTACTATATAGATATCGCAGGCGCCTCTATAGATCGTTCAGTAGGAGATAGAATTTTCCAAAAGTTGACAGAACAAGATATGGGAAATTCATCTGGTAGTCAAAAAAGACAAGCTGCAGGAGCTTTGACTAGTGTTATAAGAGAATTTGACTCACTAAAGAATTTATTTACTTCAGCTTCATTAAATACTTTTATTGATTTACCTTTCATGCTTTTTTTTATTGGGATAATTTTTTCTATTGGAGGCCCAGTTGGTTTTGTTCCTCTTGGAATTGTAGTAGCAGTTATTCTATTTAGCTTATTTTTTCAGCCTCTTTTAAAAAGATTTACAATAACAAATTATGATACCAATTTAGATAAATATTCAATTTTAGTCGAATTGCTTAATAACATTGATACTGTCAAAGCTATCGCAGGAGGAAATAGATTAAAAAGGGATTGGAATAAAAGTGTTAATGCTCATTCTTTAGCTGGTTTGAAAGCTCGAATGGTAACTGCTGCATCCTCAAATTTTACTAGTACAGGTATGCAGTTTAGTTCACTAGGTATTGTCTTTATGGGTGTCTACTTAGTTGCGGAACAGCAAATAACTACAGGAGCTTTAATTGCTTGTGTTATTCTTTCAGGGAGAACTCTTGCCCCTCTAGCTCAGTTCAGTCAAACCCTTGGAGGAATTAATCAAGCTTTTAAATCATATTCAACAATAAATGGTTTAATGAATGTTATTTCATTAGAAGAAATAAAATCTGATCAAGTCGAGGTTGAGAAATTAAATGGTGACATTTCTTTTAAGAATGTAACTTTTGGGTATCCTGGATCAAATGATAAAGTTTTTGAAAATCTTGATTTAGAAATTAAAGCAGGAGAGAGAATTGCTTTAATGGGACCAGTAGGATGCGGTAAATCTACACTAATAAGTCTTATTTTAGGTTTAAACAAAGCCGATCAAGGTTATGTTATGATTGATAATATTGATGTAAATAGTATTAGACAAAATGATTTAAGGCGAAATGTAGGTGTAATTCTGCAAAATGTTCAACTATTTAAAGGCACTATAGAAGATAATATTAAAATAAATGCCGATGAAATTACTAAGGAAGATTTTTTTGCTGCATCTAGATTATCTCTTGTCGATGAATTTGTAGGTAAGTTAACAGATGCTTATAAGTTTAAACTTACTGACGGCGGTAAAGGACTATCGGGAGGACAACAACAATCTCTATGTTGGGCAAGAGCTCTAATAAACCAACCAAATATTCTTGTATTAGATGAACCGACATCAGCAATGGATATGGATACAGAAAGTAGAATTCTTGAAAATCTAGAGGATTATTTTGATGGAAGGACTGTTTTCTTTTGTACTCATCGTGCTTCATTTATTAATAAAGCTACAAGAGTTATTATAATCAATGATAGAGGTATACAAGTTGATATGCCTGCAGAAGAATATCTAAAAAAAATACAACCCGTTAAAGAAGTTTCTCAGATAGGCAAGGGTTAAGAATGTTTAAAAAAATAAATGAAAAAGTTCAGGATTTAGTAAATAAAATTATAGCTTTTTTTCAGAGTGATTTTTTTAAAAATTTATTAAATTCTACAAGAAGTTTTTTTACGGCAAAATTTGAATTAATAGACCAAGATGATCGTTTAATAGATCCTTTGAAAGATGAGATTGATAGACCAATAAATAAGGCTAATACACTTTATTTCTTTATTATAGCTGTTGTTGTTTCTTTTGCAATTTGGGGATCAATAGCTAAAATTGATAGAAGCGTTATGGCTAACGGTCAAGTAACCCCAAATTCAAAAATTCAAATGATTACATCCATAATAACTGGAAAATTAGAAAAAATTCATGTTGAAGAAGGAAGTTATGTGAATGAAGGAGATCCTCTTTTTTCAATTGATGCCTTAGAAACAATTGCTGAAAGAGATAAAACTGAAAACTTATATTATGCTACATTAGCCAAGATAGGTAGATTAAAAGCAGAATCAGGAATTGATAAAGAATTATTCTTTGATTTAGAAGTAAGAGAAAATAGACCGGATTATGTTGAAATTGAAACTCAAATTTATAATTTGAATAAAGCTGAATTAGAAATAACAGAAAGACAACTTTCAATGTCTGAGGATTTATATAGTCAAGGCGCAGAGTCAGAAATGTCTTTGCTTATGAGTAAACAGCAATTATTAAAAAGAAAAAACCAGATTCTATTAGAGCTTTCAGAAGCTGAGGAAATTCTATCAAATGCGAAAGCTGTATTACCTGGGCATAGATTAAGAGCAGAGCAAGCCGTTATAAAATCTCCAGTAAAAGGTACTTTAACTAATGTGAATATTTTTACAATCGGACAGCTTGTTGAGTCCGGATCTCTTTTAGGAGAAGTTGTTCCTGATGAAGAAGATTTAATAATTGAAGCAAGAGTGTTACCCGAAGATTCTGCATTTGTTCAAAAAGATATGAAAGCATTTATTGCTGTAACCTCTTATGATCAAAGTATATATGGAAGGATGCAGGGAAAAGTTGAGAAAATATCTGCTAATACTCGAACTGATCAAAATACTGGTGAGATTTTTTACACTGCAACATTATCAGCTAATTTTAAAGAATTTAGCGAAAAGGTTGGAGGACGTATTCAGCCTGGAATGGTTATTCAAGCAAGCATTGTAGGTGATAAGAGAACAGTATTGGGTTATATCTTTTCTCCAGTAACTAAACTTCAATCACGAGCTTTCAGAGAAAAGTAATATGGTAAAGGATCTAACATCTATTCCTGTTGAAACTAGCCATCAACCAAGTTTTATTGGTTTGTGGTCAATTAAAAATTCTGAAATTTGTGATAAAGTGATTGCCTTTTTTCAAGATAATGAAATGTCTCATTCTGAAGTAGGATTTTATGACTATGCTGATAATAGCGTGAAATATGATAAAGAAATGGTTAACGGTAAACAGATGCAAGTTAAGCTAGAAGATCTACAAAGTGATGTCTATGATCCCATAAAAAATTACTTTCTTATGCTAGAAAAATGTTTCCTATCTTATTGCGAAAGTTGGCCAACAATTCAAACAGATAGAATAGGTGTTTCTCGAAATTGTTCAATTGTTAAATATTTAAAATCAAAAAAAGAGTTTAATGATTATAATTACCATCGAAAATCAGCAGAGAATGCTATGGATCTATTTAGTTTTAAGACTTATTTGAATTCTTTAGAAAATGAAAACGGCAATACTGAGTTTTATTACCAAGGAACTTCAATAAACCACTTTAAAGGTTTAACTATTATTTGGCCAACAGATTGGACGCATGCTTCAAGGTTTATCCCGCCTGACGATGATAGTGTTTCATATACTATTAACGGGACATTAGGCTATACTCAGGTAAGAGATCAGAAAATAGGTCTTAGTTTTGATGAGCTTAGAGATTGATAATTTAATCAATTTATGAAAAATGAATCCAAAAAATGAACCCACTAATGAGCTTATAGTAAATTTAATTAAGTTGTTTAGTGAGGGTAATCATTCTGAATTAAAAAAAAATTCACAAAGCATAATCGATAACTTTCCTGAGAGTGGAAAAGGCTATCTGTTTCATGGAATTTCTTATTATATGGAAAATAATTATCTACAGAGTGAAAAATTTCTTGAAAAGGCTACTATATTGGATGCAAATGAAGCAATAGGTTTTAACTTTTTAGGTTTAGTAAAAAAAAATCTAAAAAAAAATGAAGAAGCAATACAGAATTATAAAAAATCTTTTGATTTAAATCCAAGTGATGGGTCACCATTAAGTAATTTAAGTAATTTATATAGAGAATTAGGTAAATTTAATGAGAGTCTTAAAAGTGCAAATTTAGCTGTTAAAGTTAGTCCCAATAATATTAATTTTAAAATAAATAAAATATCAGCACTGATTAATTTACGAAAAATTGATGAAGCAAAAATTCTGACTGATGAGTGTTTGGCAGAAGATAATTCAAATCCGGTGATATTAAATAATGCCGGAGTTATTAATAATATATTAAATGATTTTATTACTGCAAAAGAACAATTCCTAAAAGCCATTCAATTAAACCCTCAATATACTGATGCATATAAAAATTATATTGAAACCCTTATAGGTTTAAATGATTTTAATGGTGCTTTAAAAGCGTATGAAGAACTTATTATTAAATATCCAACTGATAGTAATCTTTACACACTACCAACAAATTTATTTATTAAATTAAAAAAAGAAAAAGAGGCCATAAACTTTTTTGACGGTTTAATTGAAAAAATAGGAGGTATGGCTGCGATATATAATCAGAAAGGTATTTTATTTCGATTAATAAATAATAATTCTGATGCTATTATAAATTTCAATAAAGCAATAAATATTGAACCAAGTAATGCTGCTTTTTATACTAATCTTGGGGCAACATATTATGAAGAGGATGATTTTATATTAGCAGAAGAAAATTATTTAAAAGCATTAGAACTAAACCCTAATGAGCATATCACTTATCATAATCTTGGAAATTTAAAAAATGCTCAAAAAGATTTTGACTCTGCTAATAAATATTATTCTCTTTGTTTGAAAAAAAATAATTCTTTTTATGACTCCTTTCACTCTTTAATAAAAAATAATAGCATCACCAAAAATGATGAAAGAGTTCAGTTTTATTTAGATAGGCTTGAAAATGGTTATCTTGACGATCAATCGGTTTCAACTCTAGGTTTTGCTTTTGGTAATTTCTATGAACAAATCCAAAATTATCAAGAATCCTTCAAATATTATAAAATTGCGAATGAAGCATATAAGAAAAATGAAATATTTGACTATAAGCTGACAAAGGAACTATTTAAGGATATTAAAAAATTATCAAAAAGAGATGATCAAAAAATAATAACTTCTTACAAGGAAGATATTTCACCAATTTTTATAATTGGATTACCAAGATCTGGTTCAACTTTAGTTGAACAGATAATTTCCAATCATTCACTTGTTCAGGGTTTAGGAGAGATATCTTATTTTTCAAAAATAATTCATCAAGAAACAGTAGATAAAAATATTGAATCACCGATAGATATTAGTCGTTTATCTGCTGAAGAAATTTCAAGAATTAGAAATGATTATTTGATTAAAGTTCATCGTCTTATAGACGCTAATAATAGTTTTACCGATAAAAATCTATCAAATTTTATGAATATTAATAATATTTATACTGTTTTTCCAAATGCAAAAATTATCCATGTTAAAAGAGATGTACTTGATCAATGTTTTTCAATGTATTCAGTGAGATTTACTGGAAATCACCCTTATACTTATGATCTCGAGAGTCTTGGAAAATATTATCGATTATATGAAGACTTAATGAGTCATTGGAATAAAATATATCCTGAGTTGATTTATGAGATAACATATGAAAATCTCGTAAATGACATAGAGTATGAAACAAAAGCTATGCTTAAATATTGTGGGCTTAATTTTGAACAAAATTGTTTATCTTTTTATGAAAATAAAAGACCAGTTAAAACTGCGAGTGTTTACCAGGTAAGGCAGAAGATGTATTCTTCATCAATTAAAAGATCAAATAACTTCTTAAAAGAATTAGATCCCTTAATAAGTGCTTTAAAAGAATATGAGGCTAAGAATTGATAATGGATAAAGAAAATCAAATGTTTGAAAATATAAATAATCTTATTAGCCAGGAAAAACATCAAGAAGCAATAGATCTACTGAAAGGAAATATAGAACAAAATAAATCTATCTCGAGAAGTTATTATTGTTTATCTGAAATATTACGATTACAAGGAAAAAATAATGAATCTCATTCTAACCTTGTTGACGCTATTCAATGTGAAAATGTTTATTGGGAAGCAAATTATAAATATGCGAATTATTTAAATAATCAACAAAAATATGAAGACTCAATTAAGCACTATGATGCTGCATTATCGAGTGGGGTTAAGTCATTTAATATATTAACAAACTTATCGATTGCACAATTGTTAACAGGAAAACATAGCGATGCATTTAAAAGTTTAGATGAGGCAGAAAAGTTTGAGACTAATTCAGCACGAATTTATGATTTGCGAGGTGCTATATTTATGTCTATGAATGACAATGATAAAGCAATTTCTGCTCTAGAAAAAGCCGTTGCTATAGATCCTAATTCATCTTATATGTTTCATAGGCTTGGTAAATGTTACAGTAATAAAGGTGATGTAAAGCAATCTATAAATATGTACAAGAAAGCTATTAGTCTAAATAATCAGCAAACAATTTTTTATGTTGATTTAGGAAACCTATTATTGAAAATTGGTCATACCGAAGATGCGCTACAAAATTATAAATTAGCTGAAAAAATTAACCCTAATGATCCACTAATCTTAAATAATATTGGAAATTGTTTGACTAACTTAAAAGAAAGTCAAGAAGCTCTAAGATATTATGATAAGGCAATAAAGATTGATGAAAACTATTATAATGCCTACATAAATAAATCTGTAATATTAACAAGTATAGGTTTATATGATAAAGCTTTAGAATTATTAGATAAATCATTGAAAATAAATGATAAATCATCTGAAGCATATAACAATATGGGTCTAACCTACTATGGAAAAAATGAACCAAGTAAAGCCATAGAATTTTATGAAAAAGCTATCCAACTTGATCCTACATTATTAAGGGCATACAGAAACTTAAGTGTAGCACATTTCACCTCTGGGGATAAAAACAAAGCGGCTGAAATTTTGTTTGAACTTCTTAAAATATCACCTAACGATGATGAGGCTTTTAGAAATTTAGTTATAAATAAAGGTATTACGAGTAATCATAAAATTGCTAAGCATTTTGAAGATAGATTTATATCTATTGAAGAGCAAATTAAAGATTTACCGATTCATGAGATACCACAACCTTTAAAACACGCTCAAATCGAATCAGGTTTTGGTTTAGGCTCCCTATTTGACATAGAAAAAAACTACGATAAGGCTTTTGATTTTTTTAAGAGAGCAAACGATCTTCAGAGATCAAATATAAATTATGATATAAAAATAGAAGAAAAGTTATTTAGTCAGATCAAATCAGCATTTAATGAAAATGTTCTCAATAATCAAAAAATAAATGGTAGCGACTCTAAAGTTCCTATTTTTGTTGTTGGAATGCCGAGATCAGGAACATCGATGATTGAACAGATTCTTGCAAGTCATTCCAATGTTTATGGTGCAGGTGAGTTAAATGAGATTAAAGATATTGCCAATGCAAGTCTTACATTTCTTAAAAATAATTCTGTAGATAGTATTGGAGATCTAACATCTGATGAAAGAGTAAGGTTTGGTGGTGAGTATGTTAAAAGAATTAATAACATTTTGTTGAAAGATTCTTCAAATAAAGCAGCGAATAGAATTGTAGATAAGCAAATTTATAATTTTATATATATAGGTTTTATAAAAATGATTTTACCAAAAGCTAAAATAATTCATATAGAAAGAAATCCTTTAGACACCTGTTTATCAATTTATACACTTAAATTCGTTGGACATCATGCTTATGCTTATTCTTTAAAAGATTTAGGTAATTATTATAATTTATATAAAGATATGATGAAGCATTGGAATGATGTAATTCCCAATCATATTCTAAATATAAAATATGAAAATGTTGTTGATCAATTAGAAAAAAATGTAAGGAAAATACTAGAGTTTTGTGATTTAGACTTTGAAAAAGAATGTTTAGAATTTCATAAAACTAAGAGATATGTTCTTACATCTAGCGCTCTTCAGGTCAAAGAAAAACTATACACTTCATCGGTCGATAGATGGAAAGGTTATGAACGAAATCTTGAAGATTTAAAAAAATTAGTTAATTAACTTTTGAGAATTAATAATGATAGATGAAGATATAGAAGAAGGAATAAATTATTATAAAGAGGGCGATTATGTTAAATCAAAAGAAATTTTCTATAAAAAATATAAAATTGATAAGGAAAATCCTTTAGTAAATAAATTTATTGCTTTAATTTTGATAAATGAAAAAGATAAAAAAAATGCGTGGAAATTTGCACGCAAAGCTTTAGAAAAAAACCCAGAAGACAGAGAAAACTGGGTTATTCTCGCACAAGCATTTTTAAAAGATAATAAAATTGATGAGGCAAAAATGGTAGTTGTTCAAGCACTTAAAAATGGCCTCAGCAAAACTTATGTCGTACAAATTGAAAAAGAAATTTCTCGAAGAATAAATGATCTATTAGCTAGTTCAAGTTTTGCAATAAAAACTAAATTTATTGAAAGAAAAAATAAGGGTGATAAAAATAAAGAATATTTCAAAAAAAATACTAAAATTGAACCTCATCAATTTGAAGCTTTAGAAATAAAAAACCTTCATAATTTAAAAAATTATAAATTATTAGAAATAAAATCAAAGCATTTTTCAAAATCATATCCTGATATATCTTATGGTTGGGAATATTTGGGTTTATGTAATATTCATAAAGGAAAATTTGATTTAGCTTTAAAAAACTATCAAAAGGCTTTTGAAATTGACTCTGATAAACATAGACTAGCAATAAATATTATTACTTGCCATATTGAGCTCGATCAAATGGAAGAGGCAGAAAAACTGTATAAAAAAATTAAGAAAGATTTCCCTTATATAAAATTACCAAACAATTTTCTTAAGCATTTTGATTAATAATTAATGTTAATGGTGGGCGCGGCTGGGTTTGAACCAGCGACCCCTACGATGTCACCGTAGTGCTCTCCCGCTGAGCTACGCGCCCAATTAAATTTATTATAATGATGTAATCTGTTACTGTATATATTATGAATAATTTAATATCCGATAAAGCAAAATTTTTTACATTTCTGGAGTCAAATAAAGAATTTGAAAAACCTTTAATTATATCTTCTCCACATTCAGGGACTTTACTAGATAAAAATTTATTAGCTAAAAGAAATAACGATATATATAGCTTTGACTCAATGCAGGATATGTATGTTAATGAATTTTCAAGTGGTTTGGATAAATGTGGTTTTACAGTTTTACAAAGTAATATTTCAAGAGTTGTAATTGATTTAAACAGAAACATTAACGAAATCGATTCAAAAATAATAAAAAATTTACCTTCAGATATCGAAATTAATTTATCTGATAAGGTAAGAGCTGGAATAGGGTTAATTACTACAAAAGATGCGTCTGGAAATAAAATATATGATGAAAAGTTAGATTGGATGGAGGTAAGAGATAGAATAAATAATTATTATTTACCTTGGCACAATGCCCTGAAAATTGCTGTTAAAAATCTTTCAACAAAATTTAAAAGAGTTTTAATTATTGATATGCACTCTATGCCATCTAAGACAATTTATAATAATCAATTAGCTGACTTTGTTATAGGAAATAATTTTGGTAAGTCATCATCGGATACAGCACAAAAAATATTAAGTCGTGTAATTGAGTCTTATGGCCATAGCGTATCAATTAATGATCCATACCCAGGTGGCTATATAACAAAGAATTACTCTTCAGCTGATGAAAATATTCAATGTATTCAATTAGAGATCAAAAAAAGCCTTTATATGAATGAGAAGAACTTTACTAAAAATGACTACTTTGATGAGTTTTCTTTAAATTTGAAACAAATAATATCTAAATTTTTTTATGAATTTGATCAGAAGATAGATATTGATTATGCAGCTGAATAAAATCAAGAATTAAGGTTTTATTGACTAATGTTAAAATTTATATTTTTATGAAATCGTCAAATATTTTCCAGAACTCTGATCTTAAAGTGTCTTTTTCCATTAATATTTCATGCTCACAATTCTCAATATTATAGATTTTACAATTTTGAAGATTTCTTGCCATTTCTTTAGTTTTCTCTGGGTTTACAACTCTATCGCATAAAGGATTAACAATACAAATTGGAGTTTTTATATGCTTATACCAGTTTTTATTTCTCATATTAATAAGGCTATTTTTTGTTGCATTGACCCATGCATTCGTTATCCCCCAAAGTCTAATTGAAGGTTTCTTTCTTACAAGTTTCTGAGTTCTTTTATATCTCGCAAGATCACTGGTTAAATCGTTTTTTTCAAATGGTGTTTCTTTTCCCATATTAGGTTTTGAAAATAAAAAATATTCATCTTTTTTAAAAAAAAATTTCACAATGTTACTTAGAAAAAAAAGAATTTTTTCATATTTAAAACCCAGCATAGGTGCGGATAAAATAATGGCTTCAAAATTTTCTTGATTATGTTGCTGTGCTAATAACAATAAATGACCACCCATAGAGTGCCCTATACCTATGAGAGGACCGGGGAATTCCTTATTAATTATATCTTTAACAATATATAATAAATCTTCTGAATGAATTGAAAAATCCTCTATGTATTGTTTATTAGCGCTCTCAATCATGCGATCAGACAGACCTTGACCTCTCCAATCGAAACAAACAACATTGAAATGTCTATCTAATAAATCTTGTATGCATTCATAATATTTTTCTATGAATTCATTGTGACCTTGTTGTAGTAAAACAGTTCCAATAATTTCTTTATTTGATTTATCTTGTTTCCAATATGCCAATCTTATTTTCTTATTATCGGACATTGGAATGTAAATAAAATTTTTACCTATAGGGGCTTTATAGTTTTCAAGTTCAAGGTAAGGAGCTTTTTCAAATTTTTGCATTTTATTAATATTGAATATTTATTTTTCTCAATTATCATAACAAATATATAGGAACCTTCCAATGACTTGGGAAAAAGAAACGAAAGATATAAAAAAAAGAGAAGAGTTAAGCCTTAAGCATGGCGGAGAAGAGTCTGTCAAAATTCATCATCAAAAAGGAAGAAAAACACTTAGGGAGCGTTTATCAATAATTCTTGATGACGGTTCCTTTCAAGAGGTAGGGAAGATTGCTGGTGACTCTGAATATGATGAAAATGGACAGTTGAAAGAATTTACACCAGCAAATTTTCTGCTTGGGTTTGGAAAGATCAATAAAAGGTCAATAGTTATTGGTGGAGAAGATTTTACTATGAAGGGAGGTTCACCTAATCCATCTGGTTTAAGAAAAAGCATATATACTGAAGAACTTGCATTAAAATATAAAATTCCTCTTGTAAGATTGCATGAAGGTGGGGGAGGTTCAGTAGCTGGAGCAGGGGGAACAGCAAAGAAACCAACCATTCCAAGCGGAGATGCTGTTTTTTCAAAAAATAGATTCCAAGCATTAGCAAAATGTCTTGGAACTATCCCTGTAGCTACAGCAGCTTTAGGGCCTGTTGCTGGATTGCCTGCGGCAAGGCTAGTAGCATCTCATTTTTCAGTAATGACAAAAAATTCACA
>CESQ01197614.1_pt1 | contig 17401 bp, 16 predicted proteins | sample 361401 | NCBI WGS metagenome assembly CESQ01 (sample SAMEA2622119, study PRJEB7988) | marine metagenome | isolation source: saline water (ENVO:00002010), including | reverse complement strand
GCCCCCGGCCGCTGTAGCCTTTGGGCCCCGCCCGCATTTAAGAAGCTGTCTCGACCGCCCCGCGTAACCAGAGCCCCGCCCTGGTCCGAGATACGCTTCGGCATGGCCCGATCTTAGCGCGGGGTTACAGAAGTCCAAAATGAAGGGTGCTCATATTTTACACAATTCATTGTTTTGAATGGGGAATTTAGATTTGAGCTCGTCCAAAATCGTGGACTTCGACACACGAACCCGTAATCTGAACAGACCGAATCGACAGAGACGGAGGCGCAAGTGGCCGACCGCATGACGCTCGAACGAGGCCAGTGGTACGCGTGGCAGATGCTGCCAGGGTATGTGAATGGCGCTTACTATTCGCCGATTAGAGTGAATGAAGTTGAGCCCTTAAAGTCTGGGGAGTCGCTTATAAAACTCGACTATCTAAACGCCGCCTACGCCCAGGGGGTACAATCCTTCAAAGATACCTTGCGCGTTCTTCTGCGCGCCGGGGAGTACATGATCGTCGTGCGGGAGGAGGTGCACGAACCTGCAAAAGTCCGCTCTGCAATCATCACCCCCATCACCTGGGACTGGTTGAGATTACACTTTGGTGGGTTTGTTGAACGGAACAAGCCAGAGCGGCCCGAGCTTACATCCGATAGCGTCGCGGATTATCTGGACCGCGTGCTCGCTTAGATTCGAGAGAGGCCTCACACGAACAAGGCCGTGCCCATTCTGGCAGGCACCTGAGGGCCTGTGCCGCCCCCGATGGATCAGGAAACCATTTAACCGCTTATCCCCGCTTGGCGTATATCGGTTCCTTCGGTGTTAAAGGGAAGCAACCGGATGTAGAGCCGAAAAGCTGTAAAAATAGTTTTGGGCCGCAACGGTCACCGAAAGTCGGGAAGCGTCACAAACATCCGCCGCAGCGCATCGTCGATGAGCGAGCGCGCGACGTCATCGTCGGACTGATGGTTGGTCGCCGCCGCCGTGTCCAGGACAAAGGAAACCGGCGACAGGGGCAGGCCACCGTCACTGCGGCGGGCGGTATGGCGTGCTTGCCAAAGGATCTCTCCAGACCGCGCCGAACGAAACGCCAGTTCAAGAGACAGACTCTGTTGCGACCAAACGACGAAGTAGTCCCGTGACGCGTTGCCGGAGACGATCTCCAAACCATGGGCGCAGGCATGCGTTCGCGCGAAGGCTCGCCGGTCTTCGGTTTCCCGAAGGTCGAAGGCCCCGGCGCGGGCCAATCGGTCACGATGCGATGGGCCGATGACCCGCCTGATTTTGCCGGAGAGGTAACGTGCCGCGGCGGATTCGATTGCGGAACGCCCACGCCCGTCCATGGGCCAGACGACAACGCATGCGGGCGCTTGGGCGTAGAGCGCATCGGCGACGCGGTAGGTTACCTCCCGTTGGATCTCGGGCATAGCGGCATCCGACTTATCCCGGTCGGCGGCCGTCATCGGCCGGTACGCTGTCGTCATGCAGCCGCCAAGGAGGAACAAGAGCAGCACCGGTAATCGCACACGTCTTAACATCCCGCTTCCTTTGGCAAAGCAATCCCCCCATCGATGGCGCGCCCGTCCACCCGCAGCCCGCCGATAATCACGCGCCCGCCCCGCATACGGTACGCCGCGGTAATTTGGGAGGCTGCGGCATAGTCTGGGCCGACCAGGGATTGCACCTGCCCCAGCATTGACGCGTCCACGGACCGGGGGAAGATGCGGACGCTATTGGCGCCGCGAACAGCGGAGCCATGACGGCGCCGGAGCAACTCGATCGCGTCCTGCTCTATCGTCGTCTGCCGGCCGCTCGGAAATCTCAAAAAACCGCTGTAGCGGTCCAGGTTCGGCTGCCACGGCGCTTCCGCGCGCCCCGTGGCGGTGAATAATCGCCCGTCCCCCGTCATCAACGCGAGACGCATGCCATGGCATTGGCTGAGGAGACGGAAGAGCCGCTCCCGCTCCGATTCATTTCCGGGCCAGGCGATCTCGATTGCAGGGCCCTTGCCGTGCTCCAGAACCCTCAATAAGGCACGGCCCGCCGCGATCACATCGGGCGAAACCTCCGCATCTGCCGGCCGCCGGGCCACCCGACCCCGTTCAAAACCTGGATCGGAAGGCTTCCGCGATTTCTGCGGAGCCGGCCCCGCCTTCAATGGCGGCAAGGGCGGAGGCGGAGCCGTCGTCTTCGCCGTCGAAGCAACCAAAGGCGTAATTTTCTGTCGTGACCCCGCCGCCCGCAGCTGCCCCTTTTTATCCACCTTGGGCTTGGATGTGGTCGTCTCTTCGAAGAAAGCCGGCTCCGGCGGTGCGGGGAGAATAAGCGCCGCCGGAGCCGCAAGTTTCGGGAGGATCGACACGGGAGCAATTTTGGGCGTGTTATCTCGTTTCGGGCGTTGATAAGTCTGGGGCAGATCGATCACCAGGACGGCGAAAATCACGCTCATCAAAAGCGATGACACCGTGGGTAAAATACGCCGCTGGTAGGCCCGGCCAAACATCTCACGCGCAGAACGGCCGGCGAACAACCGGGAACAAGGGACGCAAGCGGAATAGCTCAAGCATGCGTTCCGCGCGGGCGTTCAGTGAAGCCAGGCAAAAGGCGGTGCCGCGCCGGCGCGCCACCTGCAGCCCCTCGACCAGGCAGGCGATGACGCTGCTGTCGCACTTGTCCACGCCGGTGAAATCGACGATCACGGTTCCGGCATTTTCGATTTCATTCAAAAGGCGCGTGCGCAGGGAACGGGCGTTGTCCTTGCAGCTATCGTCCGCAAGCCGCAGGACCACTGTTTCGCCTCGGGTAATGCTTTGGATGTTTCGATTGCCGGTTTTCATTTGGACCTCCCGTTTTCCGTCCTTGCGATGGATATGGAGGTTCTAGAGAACAGTTTTAGGTGCCGTCCGTCCCGGCCCGAAAACCGGCAAGACGGACGGCAACCCCTGCGGCCCAATTATGGATATTAATAGGCCGACTTGTCATCATGACCATCCCTGGACTTCCTCATGCACACCCGGCGCGTCCATGGACGCGCCGATTCCGGCTTAAGGACGTGCTGGCAACGCGGAACCCGTTGTTGTTGTTCCGGTTCGTGATGTTGTTCCTGTTGCGGTTCGCCGAACGCAGGTTCCTGGGTTTGTTGTTCCAGGCACCGCCGCGAAGAACGCGCTTCGAGCAACGGGACGGCCAGGCCACCGGGGAATCAACTGTCACCCCGACAGTCGTTTTCTCGGGCGGGGTCGAACAGACCGCCCGCGAAGATTGCATGGCGCAATCGCCAGGTATCGGCATTTTCCGCGTGCGCAACCCAGGCCCCGACGCACCGCTTGATACCTTCCATATCGGCGCGCCCGGCTTGCCATTGGTCGCGCATACCGCGCAGCCGGTTGCGAAACCGCCTTATGTTCTCCTCGGGCAAACGTCGCCGTCCCCCATCGAGCAGTTCGAACCCTAGAAAGGCCGCCGGCTCAGCCGTCGGCGCGATCCAAGTCTTCTTCGGATGAAGCTTCAGTCGCCGGCCCATCAGGTAATTCGATATTCGATCTCGCCACTGTTCCAACACTTCGGGATCATCATGGAAAAGGGCGAAATCGTCCACATACCGGACATACCCCTTGGCTCCCAGAACCTCCTTACAGAAATGGTCCATGCCATCCAGATAGAGATTGGCGAAGAATTGGCTGGTCAGGTTGCCGATAGGAAGCCCCCTTCGCCGCCCATAGGGGGTGAATAGGTCGTCGCCAGAAAAATGCAAATCGACCGGCTCTTGTAAGTTCGAAGCATCAACAATCGTGTCCATCAACCGCAAGGTTTCAGGACAGCCGATACGCCGCCTAAAATCGCGTTTCAGGAATTCATGATCGATGGCCGGAAAATACCGAAAAATGTCACATCGCAGAACATGCCTAAAACGATCACGAAATCTCTCGTATCGATCTACCGCCCGATGGGTTCCCTTGCCCTTCCGGTTGGCGTAACTGTCGAAAACGAAACCGCGCTCGAAGATCGGCTCAACAACAGCGCAGAGCGCGTGATGCACCACCCTGTCGCGGAACGGCGCCGCCGACACCATGCGGGGTTTCGGATCCTTGATCTGAATAACGGTGTATCGCCCGGGCCGGTATCGGCCTTCTCGGAGATGGCTTTCCAGCTGTAAAACCTCTCGTTCCAAATTGGCTATAAAGGCTGCCGCGCCGGGCTTGCGCCGTTTGCCTAAAACGGCCTTTTGCGCCGCTTGAATCAGTGCCTGAAAGGATGCGATGCCATCAAATAAATCACGATGTTTCTTAGGCATTACTGGCCTTTATCCAACCGCCAACCTGCCGCCCGATCTGATCCAAAGCGCGCGCGGAATATTCATAACGGCGATGATCCAGGTATTTCAAATCCTTAGACAAACGAAAAAGAAACCGCAGGCGTTCCAGCTTCAAATTCACGGTCGTTAATATGGGGACACGCTTGCGTGAATAGGTCGCATCGATGAGGCCTTCCAACATATCCAAGGCCGTCGATTGAATGCGGTCACCCAGTAGGAACTTTTGGCTTCTGGGGAACTTATCGACGGTTGGGATAAGCCACAAAAGGAAGTGATATGCTTGCTCCAATACCGGCCCCGTTTCCCGGGCCTGATCACCTTTCATCGACTTCGCTCCAATTTACAAAACCAGGGGGCTTCGCCCCCTGGACCCCTCCAAATAAAGAAAAAGAAGGTAAAAGGGTAAAAGGGTAAAGGGTAAGCTTTAGGCCTAAAGGCCTAAAGCGTCCTGGCAACGCGGAACCCGAGGTTGTTGTTCCGGTTCGAGATGCTGTACCCGAGTGCGGTTCGCCGAACGCAGGTTCCTGGGAGCGTAGAACCAGGCACCGCCGCGAAGAACGCGCTTCGAGCAATTCCCCGACGTCCAGGCTTCCCCACCCGTGGGCGCGCCTCGATAGCTGCCGTTCCAGCAGTCCTCGACCCACTCCCACACATTGCCGTGCATGTCATGCAGGCCGAAGGCGTTGGCCGGATAGCTTCCCACGGGCGCTGTCTTTTCCCCATAACCATCACTGCATGCCTTGTTGCGCCAATCGAAACTCGTGCTCGTATCCGCGTGGTTGCCATGCCCGCAAAGCTCACTCTCGGAATCTCCAAAGCTGTATTTGCTCTTGCTCCCAGCCCGCGCCGCATACTCCCATTCCGCTTCGCTCAAGAGCCGGTAGGTTTTGCCCGTCTTCCGGCTCAGCTTGCGGACGAACGCCTGGGCATCTTCCCAGCTCACATTCTCCACCGGATTGCGGTCGCCCTTGAACTCGCTCGGGTTGTTGCCCATCACCGCGCGCCATTCGGCCTGCGTCACCTCATACTTCCCAACCGCAAAGGCCTTCGGGATCGTCACACGCCGGACAGGCTTCTCGTTATCGGCACCACCGCCGTTCAGATCACCCATCCGGAAACTGCCCGACGGCACAACAACCATCTCCGGGCACTCAGCGCAGTCCTTGAACACCTTGCCTGGCGAAAAGTACGTCCCAACCGCGGGCCTCGCTTCCGGGCGCGGCGACGGCTTCTCACGCCCCAGATATTTGCCGAAGGCAAAGGCAACCTGCCCGCCCGACAGCGCGACACGGTACCAGCCGTCCTTCTGCCCCGTGACATCGACCTTGTCGCCAGCCTGCAGCCGGCCCAGCTTTTCGAAGTTCGTCCCCGGACCGGACCGCAAATTCAACGTCCCCGCCCCCGAAACCCAGCGGGTTTCATCCAAAGGCGTAATACCGGTTCTTCCAGGGGTGGGGGGAGAAAGCGAAGCAGTCTGGGACCGTTTCAACCGCTTGATCTTCAGGTCCGCAAGGCCAACAAACTGGCCGTTGGGAAACTGACGTTTGTATTCCTCAAACATCGCAGGATCGGTGCTGTCCTTGATCGTTGACCAGAACAGGCCTTCGTTGTCAGCGCCCGGCGCGGCCGGCCTGGCGGATTGCGCCGGCGGCGTCCGCGACGCCAGTTGGAAGACGAAATCGCCCCGGTCGTATTTCGGGCTGCGCAGCTTGCCGTGACGGGGCGTTTGTTTGTTGTTGGTGTAATTGGACATGGAATCGGTCAGGTGCAGCCCCAATTCCGATGCCGTGATATAGCCGTCGCCGTTGCTGTCGGCGGCACGCTTGCCCTCGATCGCCTGGATGAACAGGTTGGCGAAGGTGCCGTCATCCGATACTTCCTGCCCCGCATCGCCCGAGGTCATGAACTGGCGCACGGGTTCCGCCGTGACCCGCGTGATCGCCGGCGGCGGCGCCGACCGGGCCACGTTGAAGATCGTGCCGGCGAAACAGCTGTCGAAAATCGTGAACACATGCTTGGACCGGGCCAGGCGCACATATTCACCGAACCGACGCAGCGACAAGGATTTCTGCAGAAACCCGATGCGGTCCGTGGGCAAGGCGCCGTCGGCGGGGATCAGATAACCCTCCCCATCTTCCGTGTGGCCATGGCCCGCGTACCAGACGAAGAGCCGGGCGTCCGGGTCATCGCCCTTGGTGATAAAGAAATTGCGCAGCGCCGCGCTCAATTCCACGGCTTTCAAATCAAGCGCCAAGGTGACGTCGAACCCCCGCTGCTCCAGCGCCTTCGCGATGCGCCGGGCGTCTTTCCTGGCATTGGAGAGACGGGACCAGCCGCCCCGGTAGTCGTCAATGCCGATCACCAGCGCATAGGACTTGCCGTAAAGCCGCATTTCGCCCGCGACCGGCGCCGCGGCGGAGGCACGTTCCTTGTATTCGACGCTGAGCCCCCGGCTCGCAACATCCGATGCCTTGCTTGCAAGGGGCAGCACGATCAGACCCACCAAAACCGCCATCAACAGGCGTTTGCATCCATTCGGGACCATTGAATTCTCCCCACGAGGTCTGAGAGTCTATGCAAAGGCGCGAACCGATTGCAATTCTTTCGGGAGAAACCCGGAACGGGCGTCGTGCTCAAAGCCCGATCCGGGGGACGGCATGGGCAACCACGGGGAGGGAAAGGATCGTTCAGCTGTCATACCAGCGGACGATGGCTTTGCGCTTCCCGGGCCGCAACGGGTCACCGTTGGAGAAATCGTCCAGGTTCTTTCGGGCCCGTTCCACCCGCTCGCGAAAGCCCGGCACCTCGAATGAAACAGGCGTCGGGGCATCATGCCAACGAACGGCGGGGTCCCGGTCGGGCACCTCACGGACGGTGATACGGACCGGCTCGGGCTGCTTGTCCTCAAATGTGATACGGCCATCAGGCAGCACACGGCGGACCTTTGTTTCGCGGACCTTGGTGCGGGCGGGCTCCCAGGTCTCGGCGTCATCAAGCCTGCTCGCAACCTGCCAGACTTGACTTTGTTCAACATAACGCGACTTCCAGCCAAGCACATTGGCAACGTATTTTCGGGTGTAAGAATGCGGTCGGGCAGCAGCTCCCTTGCCGCCCTTCAGCGTGCCGCCGTTGTAGTGGCTAAGGGCTAAATCCCAGCGGCCACCGTATTGGTCATACAGGCGTTCCAGATAGTCGATACCCAGTTGGATGTTCAGCCGCGCGTGCCACAATTCGTCTTCGTGAACGCCGAATTCATCACGGGCGGTTTTCGGCATGATCTGCATAACGCCGCGAGCCCCCGCGGTGCTCAACGCATTATCCTGAAAATCCGATTCAACCTTGGCGACCGCCAACGCAAGCGCCGGAGGCACTCGGCTGTTCACGGCTTCCTCAACGATCATCCGTTTGACTTCTGTGCGCGTCGCGGCATCGGCGGCGGGCACGAAGGCCACCGCTAAGGCGACAGCAATGCCGCCGAGGATGATATTCGATTTAAGGTTTTTCATGCTGCTTCTCCTTCAATATTCGCGACCACCTATCATCGAGGGGGACGACAATGACGTTTTCTGACGGAACCTTGCGACGCGTTGCCGCAACGCCCTCAAAACTGAGGGTTGGTGAAACGGCGAGGACCAGACGGTTCCGGGTTCCGGCGAAACGAGCCGGGTCGACCGGCTGCAGTTGGGCGTCCAAAAAGCGGCCGCCGAAAAAAATCAGCAACGTATCGGGGTCGACCGCCTGCCTCTTCGCCGAGCCAACGGTCTCTTTAGAACGGCTGAGTGTCGATCCGACGGGCATGCCGGCTGCTGTATCATGCATGCCGGCAGCCGGAGCCGGGTCGCGCGTGCTCCCCGCCCCCATGGAAACGATGGCCAGGACCATGACCGAGAAAAACCCCATGGCCAGAGCCAATGCGATTTCAGTCATGGCGTTTGTCGGTGCACCGTCGGACAAGGAAAGGCTCCTACCTAGTTTCTCCTATCCCGCCGGTCCGCGGCGCCATCGGCGGCTCGGGCCCGCGCGACGCATCCGTTTCCCAACGGGATTGATGCAATGGTGTATGGAGGGGCGAGAGCATGGAATTTCCGTTCCCGGTATTGACGAACGAAAAACGCGCGGCACCGCCTCGCTGCAGGCAATCCATTTTCTGAGGAAAACCGTCGAAATGGCCATAGGCCCCGAGCCAATCGGGGCCTCTTGGCGAAGACAATATGTCACCTAATTTAGGCTAGCAGCCGATTCCGTATCAAAGGGCAAAAGGTCTCAATTACCTCGGACGCATCCGGCCAACAACCACCGGCGCTTCCGCATTCTGGCCGTGGTTGAAGACTTCTCGCGGGAATGTCTTGGCCTCGTGGTCGATACGTCGATCTCGGGTGTCCGCGTCGCTCGAGAACTCCGCCGCATCGCCACCTATCGAGGTTATCCCCGCATGGTCGTCTTCAACAACGGCACGGAGCTGACCTCGAACGCCATTCTCAAGTAGCAACAGGAACGCCGGGTCGACTGGCATTACATCGCGCCCTGAAAGCCGGGGCAAAACGGCTCCGTCGAAAGCTTCAACGGACGTTTCCGCCACAAGTGCCTCCCCGAGCACCTGCTCCAGGGCCTCTGGGAGGCCCGCTGGATCATCGAGGCTTGCCGGACCGACTATCACGTCAGCCAGCCCCACACCGGTCTCGGCGGACTCACCCCCATCGAGTTCACAACCCACTAGGCCCGATCGCTTGAGCTCAGCAATGGCTCCGCTCTAGGGCCTGCTGATCACAGAACCCAAACGAGGCAAAACTAGAACAGACTCTACTCGCGAGTGAGGGAATAACGGGGGCAAGGTCAGAAGGCGTCAACTAACTTAGGGGCTATTCAGTTTTGAAAAGGACTGCTTGAGTAGAGGGCTTTAGTGACCTGCCCCCACGAGGTGGTCCAGCGCCTATGAGAGAGTCCGACGCGGGTTTATGCCCTGCTGTGCAGGCTGGAGCGTAGCGTAAGCCTGGACAGCAGGGCGTGGCAAGATGGCCTCTGGGGCCGGCGGTCGGTAGCCGAGCGAGCTATGCGGTCGGATGGTGTTGTAATGTTGCCGCCAACGTTCGATGAGCACCTTGGCCTCTTTCAACGTGTAAAAGATTTCCGTGTTGAGCAATTCGTCCCTGAGCTTGCCGTTGAACGACTCGTTGTAGCCGTTCTCCCAGGGACTGCCGGGTTCGATGAACAACGTCTTCACGCCGATCCGGCCCAGCCATTCACGCACGGCAATGGCCGTGAACTCGGCGCCGTTGTCGGACCGGATATGGTCCGGCGGGCCGTGCCGGACGAATAGATCGGCGATGCACTCGAGCACGCTTTGGCTATTCAGCTTGCGATCCACATGAATGGCTAGGCACCGGCGCGTGAACTCGTCGATCACCGTCAGCATGCGGAACGCCCGGCCATCGTGGGTTCGATCCATGACGAAGTCGTAGGACCAGACGTGGTTCGGCCAAGCCGCCCGCAGACGAATGCATGATCCATCGTTGAGCCACAGACGGCCCCGCTTCGGTTGTTTGCTGGGAACCCTGAGCCCCTCCCGCCGCCAGATACGCTGAACCCGCTTGGCGTTCACATGCCAGCCCTCGACGCGAAGGAGAGCCGTGATCCGGCGATAGCCATACCGGCCATACTGGCTGGCCAAGCGGATGATGTCCGCCGTCAGGGCACTGTCATCCGGACGGCCTTGCGGGCGCTTCCTCTGTGTCGAGCGATGATGACCGATCACGGCACAAGCGCGCCGCTCGGACACCTTCAACCTGGATTGCAGATGATCGACACAGGCGCGGCGGCGGGCGGGGCTCAGTAGTTTCCCTCGATGGCCTCTTTGAGAATCAGCTTGTCCAACGTCAGATCAGACACGGCCTTGCGCAGGCGGGCGTTCTCCCGCTCCAGATCCTTCAGGCGCCGAGCCTGGTCGACCTTCATGCCACCGTATTCTCGGCGCCAGCGGTAGTAACTTTGCTCGGATACGCCGAGCCGGCGGCAGATCGGGCCGACCTTCTCTCCCTGCGCCAGGCCAACTTCGGCCTCGCGCAGCATGCCGATGATTTGTTCCGGGGTATAGCGTTTGCGGCTCATTCGTTCCTCCTTCTCAAAGGTCAGAATGCGCCGAAATCTCTTAAAAACTCCGGACCACTTTTAGGGTTTCAGGTCACTAGCTCATTCCGTTCTTAAATGATGAGCATTCGTACTGTGAGGAGGAGCACCGCTCGCCTACCCGTTTACGTGGCCTCCCGCTCCAGTACACCTTCGCATCGGGCTCGTCGGTCGGCAGTAAGCCCGCCTTGTTTGCGGTTGGTTCTTAAAGTCTGGTGCGGAGCTGCTTTAAAACCGTTGGGGCTAATTCGATGTTCAGAATGTTGGACTAGCGAGCGAACAAACTTTCCGCGCTACGTCGTTGCGCCAAGCCAGCACAAAATGCTCACCCTCCGGGTGATGGCGGCTCATCAGCCAGATCCCTTGTGACACGTCCAATGAAGGCTATCAAAATGTGATTTGAGCCTTGAGAGAAGAGCGATGGGCTAGTTTGCATACGACATCGAAATGCCGTAGGCCCTTAAGACGCGCTTCGCATATCGGTTTTGCAGGTATTTTATAGAACGGCTAGCCGAAGAATAGGCCGACTGAATGCACTTGGAATAAGAACTCAACACGCCCCTTGGCTGTTCTGGAACACCGTTGTTATCCCATTTCACACATTGATCAATTTTCTTCTTCAGGGCCACACTGCTTTCGCTATATGCCCACCGATGGGTTACCGCCTTGACCTGATCAACAAGCTCCATGATTGTTGTGTTCGTTTTCTTTTTATTTTCAAAGGCATCACGATAGTAGGTCATCATTTGGTAATTTAGGTCATGTGTTCTGCTGGCAAACGACCGCACGTAGTCTTTGGTCAGTATTTTCCTTCGTGCTTCCTGCAATTGACCTGCCAAGCTTCCCGGCCAATCGTCTCTCTCAAGCAATTCGATCAAGCACCAATCACTTCTTTCATTCCGGCACCCCAAGTTAGCCGGATTGGCCAGTTTGAATGGATCAATTTTATAATTGATCTTGGAGTTTTGGTATTCGGTCAATAAATCCATGCCCCGCATATACTTGGTTGCCATGCCATCAATAATTGACCAGTCATCTATTTTTTCGCGCCAAGGCCTGTTGTAATAGACATAATTGAAGTGACTGGCTGTTAGGGGAGATTGTTTTTCTGCCTGCTGCAGCAACAATCCTGCCTCAAGCACCTTGGCGCCATGTTCAGCTATAAGCAGTGCGATCTTGTGAAAAGCCTTCTCTCGGGATTTATCGAAATGCAGTGCCATGAGATAAACCGTCGGATCATCCAGTTCGGATGGATGGGGCGGACGGGAATCAAATTCATAGTCATCGCGGCACCGTTGGTAAGGTTCATAGACTTTAGCGCATTTCTCCAGTTGTTGTTTCCGGTTGTCGATGCCCACGCATCGGCTCCATTTCTTAAACTCCGTCTTGCAATGCGGCAAAATACCTTCGTCAATCTCACCCCTAAAAAGCTTCATTAACCGCGCCATGCTTTGCATGCCGCCGCCCGAAGACACACCCGACGCCCGCTCAATGGCGCCAGGCGAGTTCTCATTGATGGCAATCGTAACGTCTTTCAACAGTAATTCCCGGGAAAACATCGACTGTATATGATCTGCATTCACGTCTGGCGCGACATCGCAAACAAGCCCGCATTTTCTCCACATCATGCGGGTGGAATGTACGCGGAAAGTCAGTTCTTCTTGTTCGCGTCGAAGCTCTGCGCCAACGGCAAGCATATTGCCAATAGAATTGCCGATCATGCCACCGATCACTTGTCCTGTGGTCGGATAATGACCGTAGTACCGAGGCCGCCACCGCCAGGGCCTGAAAGCAATCTGTTTATAATTGACACTGGGGCCGGGACGTTCGGATTTTGGCAATTGATTGCGGTCAATTTCGGGATTGAAGCCCTCGTCTTTGAAATTTGCACGCGGATAATCAAGGAACTGGGCGTAATAGTTCAAGAAATCGATATTTTCAGGCTCCGCATTAACGGCGGCCTTTGCTTTCTCAATGAGGTGGATGGGGTTTGGGAACTCCCAGCCGCTCTTCTCCGTGACTTCTACGTCTTCAAATATTATTTCTGTTGTTGCATGGTTGCGATAATCAACTTTCTTGACATCCGGAACCACAGCCTCGCCCGTGATCGTCATCGCCTGGACCTCTGGGCACTGACTACTTACAACATGACCCAATTTCTTGATAAATTCTTCTAAAGGATGACTGATTGGCTTAAAGCGTTCGATGTTTTTTTCGATGTACGGATCAAAAGACTTTGTCCTAAGCGTAACGGAATAAGGCGTGGGACACGCAATCGGCTGACCACACTGCTCGATGACCGGGACATAAACTTCGACGCCGACTTTTTTTGAGAAAGCGAGCCTTTTGGCGCCTATTTTGCGTGGCTTTCCAATCTTGGAAAATTCCCAGTCACATCGAGAATCCAGAAAGGCTCGAAAAACGACTTTATTTATCCTTTCATTGTAAAAAACAACATCAACATCATTAATATCTTCACGGCAGCGTCCAAAAACAGAATTCAAAAGGTCAGGGATGCGAGCCTTGGCGCTTGGGTTATCCAGATCCGCCCGGCTTTCGGATGTAAAAAAAACAACTCTTCTGTTTTTCTTCTCCGCGGCGCAAATGTTTTGCTCCTTCGCATAAACTTCGTACCCGTCAATGGTATTAATCTGAACCATGCTGCCGCGATCAAAGGCGGCAAATGCGGCGGCCGACCAAATAAGAAACGACCAGAACGCGGTATGGGTGCAAGCCTGTTTGCGAGACATAAACATAGTCAAATTCTCCCTACCGGGACTTCTTCATCTGATGAGGCAGCCTTCCCTAACAAACGAATGGCAGCTTATGATAGGATTGAGCCACATGTGAAGGGTTGACCGGCTTGGACAGTTCGCCCAGCGCATTCAACCGCAGATTAACTTACCACGACGACAAAAACGAAAGAGGCCTGAGTGACAGCAACCCGGGATGGTCGAGCCCGAAGGCTGCTTGGGGATTGGGAAACTGATCGCACTTGGCCAGCAAGCCAAATTTGACCATGCCTTGCCATCAAAACGCCCGATCTCCATCGCCTCGCTTCGCGAAATTCCAGCCTTAACCTCGCTTGGCAATCATTGGCCTGTAGTCAATAGATATCGAGATGTCGGGGAGATGTTTGTTGATTACTCGCGGCCTCATTCTTATTCTGCCAAGGTGGAATACTACCGTTAGCATTCGACATATAGCACTTTCACCAATAACCACTTGGGATTGCACACGATAATAAACAAACGCTAAATTTGCTCCATGTTGGATGTTAAGACCGCGAAGAAGACTGTTGCGTTGATTACCCAGGCATATTGCGGAGGCTAAGGTGTTTAAAAATTTTACTGCTTACTCGATGCTTTTCTTAGCAATCACAATAGTGCCAGAAGTCATCCCCTTTGAGGCATGGGCCGAGGAGAAAAAATCCGGCGGGGGATGGTTTGGTAATATTCTGGATGGTGCCGGAGAGGTTATTGGTGAGCACGCCGACACGATTGGTGGCACGGTCGGCGGCATGATCGGCGCCAAGCTAGGTGATGCAACCGGCGCTGGGTTGGGCGCTGCTTTTGGAAGCTGGCTTGGTTCATCCGTGCTCAGTTCGCTTTCAAAAGCAGATCAGGCCCAAATCAACCAAGCATCGGCATCAGCCATTGAAAATGGCACCATTGGGCAAACGACCACATGGAAAAACAGCACCAATGGTTCAACTGCAACCATCACCCCAAAGTCCTCTCAACAACAGAAACAAGATGTGACGGTCATCCGGCCAAAAACCATCGCCCAGCCCGTAAATATGACGGTCATTGGCGCCCGGCATATCGCCTCGGCAACCGTTAACCTCCGCGCGGGGCCGCAAAGCGTGGCAGAAAAAATAGGGAAGCTCGAGAAAGGGCAAGAAGTGACAGCTATCGGGAGCGTCTCAAACGGTCGCTGGCTGGTCGTTGGCGAGAAGAGTGTAATAAAGGGTTATGTTTGGGCATCGTACCTTGAACCCATTGAAAAATATGAGGCTAAGCAAGCCGAATTACGGCAAAAGCAGACCAAGGAAGAGAGTTTTGCCTCCGCGAAAAATGATGGTGCTTTAAATCTGGATGATGACGAATTTGTAATTGAAGAGGTTACAGCCTCTGCGGAATGCCGGGATACCGAAATGACCGTGACGGACGGAAAAAGCGGAGAACGCGAAACCTCGAACTTCACTGCATGTAAGGGTGCTGATGGTGCCTGGGAAATCAATTGACCCGCTTCCTCAAGCCTTTTCGTTCCCCTGGCAGGCTATTCTGTTCAGGCACCGAACCTCACCGTTGGTCATTGCAGTTCTCGCAGCAATCATTCTCCCACGGTTGTTTTGCCCCCAAAATTGGCCCACGCCGTTTGTTGGGCTTTGGCGCATTTTGACTATGAGAAGAAGTGTTATCGAATGAGCCGCGAACGATAATCCAGGCCTACGCTACGCTCCAGCCTGAACAGCAGGGCTTAATCCGCGCCGAACTCTCTCGTAGGCGATGAATCTATCCAGTAAGGGCAGGTCAGGTAGTTACGAGCTCATTTTCGCAACGAGAAGACTAAAAGGACAAAGCGTGAAAATGGCGCAAGATAAAGAGAAGCCGGGGAAGGTCGTGCAGTTGCATTCCCTTTCTGACCGAACTTCCCCTGAAAGGGATAGCCCGACAATGGGCGAAATTATGCAACAGTTTCATGATTTAAACGTCCTAAAGGCGGCGGGTGAAATACTTGACGCTGCCATGGCTATTCAGGAAGCCTTCAGCCATCAATTACCAGACGACAAGGCATACGACGTGCTCATCGAACACGCAGAGACGATCGAATTCTTTTCCAATAACCTCAAAAATTCCATTAAGTCCGCGCGAGATACCGCAGAACACCACAGATTATCGAAAGAGGACACCTCAGCGCTCAAAATGTAATTAGGTTGAGGTGGCCCCACACCCTAAAAATGGCCCAGAGTTAATAGGAGAGTTGGGTGTATTCTGACGGTGATCGACGAGTTCACGCACCGCTGCCTGGCGATCTATATGGATCGCAAACTGAACAGCCAGATTGCACTCGAATGCATCGCCGATTTGTTTGTCCGACATGGTCCACCGGATCATATCCGGTCGGATTACGGCGCAGAGTTCACCGCTATCGCTGTGAGGGAATGGCTGGGCCAGTGAGCGTGAAGACGCTGTACATAGAACCGGGCAGCCCATGGGAGAACGGCTACAACGCGCCGAACTCTCTCATAGAAGACGTTGGGCCACTTCGTGGGGGCAGCTCAAGCATTTAAGCTGGATTCCTCGGCGTTGGGAGGGCCCGACCGGGCCATGGAACATACGCAGCGACGACTGCCTTGGGTCGATTTTGTTGAAAAACCCGGCAATCGAGGAGGCCTGATTTATTTTCCGGGCGTGCTGTGCAGGATGTTTCTGGCTGTGCGATCAGCTTGCCGGTGTGGGCTGCGGCATTGGGATCAGTTTTGCGAGTTTTCTGAGGTTCTGGGCGGTGGCTGCGAGGAGGAATTCGTCGCGGGCTCCTGTGGGACCGCGTAACCGGAGGCGGTCCAACTTCAGAATGCGCTTGAGATGGGCGAACAGCATCTCAACTTTCTTTCGCTCTCGTCGCGAGATGACATAGGCATCTGTCTTGGCAATGTCCCGTGCCATGTCGCGCGCGCCTTCGAAGATCGAACGCGGCACTTTGCGGGCCGGCTCCTTGGGACAGCAGCGGCCCCTCATTCGGCAGGGATCGCAATCGTATTTGCTGGCACGGTACATGAGGGTCGCGCCGTCGTTCACCAAGGTTCCTTTGGTGTGCAAGGTTTTCCCTTCCGGGCAGATGTAGACATCGTCTTCATGGCTGTACTGAAAGTCATCGCGGGAGAAAGTGCCGTCCCGCCGCGCCGATTTGTCGAAGACGGGAATATGAGGTTCAATCCCCTGGTCGTGCACTAACCAGGATAGCATCTGGGCGGAGCCGTATGCCGTGTCGGCCGCCACGCGGACAGGCTCCAGGCCAAAGGTTTGCGCCGTCCGTTCGATCATTGTCTTGGTTGCCGTCACTTCGGCCTGCCGGATCGCTGTTGACGGCTCCACATCGACGATGACCGCGTGATCCAGGTCGATGAGGTAGTTGGTCGAATAGGCGAAGAAGGCTTGCCCGCCATGCGCCCCCGTCCAGCGGGCTGCAGGGTCCGCCGGGGAAATGAACTTGGGCGTTACCTTGGTGGCACCGCCGAATGCGGCATCATCGAGGGCCGCAATATATTCACGCACGGCCCGCGACGGCGGCAAGGAACCATGCCCCTCCGCTCCGGGAACACCGCGCTGGCGGCTGGCGTCCGCCTTGATCAAACTGGCATCGACGGCGAAGCCTTCGCCACCAATCAAGCCTTCCTCCAGACAACGCCGAACCGTCTCTTCAAAAACATGGCGCAGCACGTCGCTGTCGCGGAAACGGCCATGACGGTTTTTGGAAAACGTTGAATGGTCGGGAACCTGGCCTTCCAACCCCAGACGGCAGAACCAGCGATAGGCTAGGTTCAGATGGACCTCTTCGCACAGGCGGCGTTCCGAACGAATACCAAAGCAATATCCAATTATCAGCATGCGAATCATCAGTTCCGGATCGACGGACGGGCGGCCCGTGGAACTGTAATAATCACGCAAATGTTCGCGAACGCCGGAGAGACCGGCAAACCGATCGATGGAGCAGAGAAGATGATCGTCGGGAACATGCTGCTCCAGGCTGAAGCCGTAAAACAAAGCCTCTTGTCCCGTCATCCGTTCACCCATCATCGGTCTGTCTCCCTTATCAATCCTAATGAATTGAATCAGGACAAATCACCGATCTCAAGATCGAGTTTTTCAACAGAATCGGTCACTACCAGACAATCTGCGGATATAATCCTACGACCGCTAATTGGTGACATGCCGCCCTACTTTTGGCGTCCAAAATTCATTACGTCTCTTT